>ENA-OPBL01001151-OPBL01001151.1-human-gut-metagenome-genome-assembly--contig:-NODE-1151-length-24664-cov-4.968873_pt1 | contig 24664 bp, 20 predicted proteins | sample MGYA00241073_ERZ501461 | MGnify/ENA primary metagenome ERZ501461 (study PRJEB25962, sample SAMEA2042630) | human gut metagenome | biome: human gut; feature: human-associated habitat; material: faeces... | reverse complement strand
TCGCCCTGCTCCACGCGGTACTGCTTACCGCCGGTAACAATGATTGCGTACATTTTGTTCATTCCTTTTCGTTGTACTCGCTGGTCGTAAAGGCAGACCCTTACTGCGGGCCATTTCAGGCGCCCACACCATGCGGCTAGAATATTATAGCAAAAACCAAACCGGATTGCAAGAGGAAATTTCCCCTTTTGCGCAGATTTTTACGCTTTTTTCTGCCCGGCCTGTTCTATGGCGGCTTTTACCTGCGCATTATAGGCCTCGGTCTTTTCCAAAAACAGCTTGCGCGGGCTGGAAGCCAGCAGCTGGGTGTCCTTACCTGCAAAGGAGATGGGGCCGTCCAGCTTCTTTTGAGCTGCCTTGTTCTCGGCGTTCAGCGCCAGCGGCACAAACAGGGGCTTGTCCTTGAGCTTGCGGGTAAAGTACACCTCTGCCGCAATGCCCGCCACCACGGCGATGCCTGCCACCAGCTGGGATACCCGCAGCCCGATGGAGGGCACCAGCATCAGGCTGTCGGTGCGCAGACCCTCGATCCAGAAACGGCCTGCGCCGTACCAGATCAGATACCGCAGGGTGATATCGCCGTTGAACTTGCGCTTTTTGATGTAACGGAACAACAGGAAAAAGCCCACAAAGCACCAGATGCTCTCGTACAAAAAGGTGGGATGCACCGGCAGATTGGGGTCGATGACCACACCATTGGGCACCGTGACCGTGCTGCCCATCAGGTAAGCACGGGTGGCCTCGCTATACATCCCCCACGGCAGGGTGGTGTTGCAGCCAAAGGCCTCCTGATTGAAAAAGTTGCCCCAGCGGCCGCAGCCCTGCCCGAGGAGAAAGCCCATGGCGGTAAGGTCGAACATGGGCAGCACCGGCACGCCCCGCCATTTACAGGCCAGACCGCCGAACAAAAAGCCGCCGATGATGCCGCCATAGATGGCAAGGCCGCCATCGCGGATGGCGATCATCTCCCAGATGCTCTCGTATTTAAAAGGCGCCATGGCCACATAGTAGGCGCGGGCGCTGATGATGCCCAGCACCACGCCGATGAGGATGACATCCACCATGCTGTCCGGATCTACGCCAAATTCCAGACTGTGCCGGAAGGCAAAGATCAGTGCCAGACACAGACCCACCGCGATGCACACGCCGTACCAGTAGATGCTGACCCCGCCGATGGTAAAGGCCACGCGGTTCAGGTGAAAGCTCAGGCCAAGGCCCGGGAACTGCACCAGATTTGTCAGATAGTTCATTCTTCTTCCTCCTCGTCCTCTTCTGCCGCCTGTGCCGTGCCGTCCGGCTGGATGTACATGGTGGCCATACGGTCGGTGCACAGAATGTGCTGCAGGGCAGCGTCTGCATCCTCTGCGGTCAGCCCGGCCAGCATGGAGATCTGCTGCGCCACCGTCTGGCCGCTGAGGGCAAAGTCTGCCATCTGGCTGGCCGAGTCTTCCACGTTTTCCAGATTTTCGATCAGCTGGCCGTATTTTTCGTTCTTGCACAGGGTAAACACTTCCCTGTCCACACCGGCGGCGCGTACCCGGGCGATCTCGTCCAGCAGCAGCTGCCGCACAGTATCCGGTACATCGCTCTCTCCGGTGAACAGGATGCAGCAGCAGCCGTCCACCCGCAGCACCTCGCCGCCAAAGCCGGGGTTCACAAGGCCTTCGTCATACAGGCGGCGGTACAGCGGCGACATCCCGCCCACGATGCAGCTGAGCACAAGGTCGTACAGCGCCTCGGTGCGCAGATCGTCCGCAGACAGCGGCTCTTCCTTAAAGCCTACGCCGAAGCAGGGCTTGGAGACCGGCATGGTCAGCGTTTTTTCCGTAGCGGCAAGGGTCATGGGCTCCGTGGCCCACAGCCGCTGCACCTTCTGTGCCGGGCGGGGCTCCATCAGGCCGTGCCGCTTGCAGGCGGCAAGGATCTGTTCCATGGTGGTGTTACCGGCAGCAGCCAGCACCATATTGCCCGGGGCATAAAAGGCCTTGCAGCTGTCGTACAGCATGGCTGGCGTGATCTCGGCAATGCTCTCCACCGTGCCCGCGATGTCGCTGCGGATGGGGTGACTGTGGTACAGGCACTCGAACAGGCCGGTGATGAGCCGCCAGTCCGGGCTGTCATCGTACATTTTGATTTCCTGCCCGATGATGCCCTGCTCCTTGGCGATGGTCTGCTCGGTAAAGTAGGGGTGGCCTACCATGCCCAGCAGCACGTCCAAGCTTTCGTCCAACTGCTGGGTGGCGGTGAACAGGTAGCAGGTGCGGTCAAAGCTGGTAAAGGCGTTGGCGTTGGCACCGGTCTTTGCGTACTTGGCAAAGGCATCGCCGTCCTCGTCCTCGAACATTTTGTGCTCCAGAAAATGCGCCACACCCGCCGGCAGATGCACCGTTTGCCCGTTCAGGCAGAAATCTCGGTCGATGGAGCCGAACTTTGTAGCATAGATCACATGGGTGCTGGAATAGCCCGGCATGGGGCGCACCAGCACCGTCAGGCCGGAGGGCAGGGTCTGCCACTGGTCGGCCACGGTCTTTTCCAGCAGGGTCTGGTTATTCTGCGGCATGGGCAGTATCCTCCTTTGTAAGCAGATAGCTGACCGAGAGGGTCAGGCGGCGCAGGATATCCCGCACCTCGTCTTTGGTCACGGCGCGTAGAGCATTCCGCGCCTGCTCCGGGCTCTGGATAGGTGCAGCGCTGTTGGCACCGGCGCGCAGCACCTCGATGTAGTACCAGCTTTCGATGCCGCCAAGGCTGTCCTCTACCCCGTTCATGCCGCTGAGCAAGCCCCGGCGGCAGTCCTCAAATTCCTCGTCGGTAATGGGGCCGGTGCACAGGTCGGCAAGTTCCTTCAAAATGGCCTGCTCCGCGCGGGCGGCATCAGCGTGTTCCACACCGCTGTTCACCGCCATGCTGCCGGTAAAGCTTTGGAAGGAGGAGGAGCAGTAGTAGCACAGATGGTCCCGCTCCCGCACATTGAGGAACAGGCGGCTGGTCACGCTGCCGCCGTACAGCGCCATGGCAAGGCGCACCGCTGCCAGCTGCTGCGGCTGCATGGGCTGCCCCAGCGTGAACAGCATACACAGCTTTGCCTGCACCATATCGTAGTTTTCGGTCTTATGCACCGGTGCAATGGCGGGCATGGCCATGTTTTCCACCAGCGGCAGCGGGGCGCGGTCGATGCAGGCAAGCTCAGCCAGCAGGGCGTCCCGGATGGCGGCGGTCTGGGCAGCATCACAGCCCAGCACCAACAGCTCGATGTTTGCAGTACGCAGCATCTGCTGATAAGCGGCGGTCAGCATGGCGGGGGTAAGGCTGTCCACCTCTTCCAGATAACCCTCCTGCCGCACGCCCGCCGGGCTGTCGCCAAAGAACTCCCGGTTGGCCTGATGCAGGCAGTAGATACGTTTATCGTTGATTTCATCCTCAAGGCCTTTTTTCAGCATCTGCTTTTCAATGCTGACGGCCTGCGGGTCAAAGCAACCGTCCACAAAATACGGATGGAAGGCCGCACCCAGCGCGATTTTGGTATACTCGGTGGTCAGTGCCTCGCCCTCCAGCGCAAAGGCATCCTTGATGCCGGTCACGCTGACGCAGAGGTTGTGGTTGCAGCCCATGGGGCGGGCGTCCACGGTCAGGTCTGCGCCATAGAGCTTTGCCAGCTTTTTGGTCAGCCGGGTCATATCCGGGCAGTCCGCATAGCCGCGCTCCATCACCAGCGGCAAAAGCGCATGGGCAGTGGCCGTTTTACGCTGGGCCGGGAAAGCAAAATGGATGCTGATGCGGCAGCGGTTGAATTTAGAAGCCGGGTCGCAGGAAAGATGCACGCCCGGTGCAATGAGAGTACGTTCCAATGATAGTTCCCTTCTCTCTGTGCCGCAGCACAGAGCATTTGATTCAGTCTGCCCGCTGCAGGGCGATGAACTCTTCCAAGCTCAGGCCGCTGGCACGGATGGCAAGGGCGTTTTCCACCCCTACATAGCGCCAGTGCCACGGCTCGAACACGATGCCGGTCGGCTTCCTTGGGGTAGCGCAGGATAAAGCCGTATTCCGCCGCGTAGGCCGTAAGCCACTCGTAGGCGCGGGTCTCGGCAAAACCGGTGTCCTGCTGCGGATTGTCCGCGCTGAGGATATCTGCCGCGTAGCCGGTGCCGTGCTCGTTGGCGTTGGCGGCGGGCTGGATGGTAGCCGCCAGACGGGCGGCTTCCTCCTCGCTCTTGCGCTTATCGCGGTAGGTCTGCACCCGGGCCTCGTAGGCGGCCTGCCGGGTGTCGGCGTCCTGATAACCGGCCACAAGGATCAGGCTAACCCCATCCGCCTGCGCGGCGGCGGCCATACTGCGATACTGCATGGCAGCTTCGGCCTCCAGCTGCTGGCCGGTGACCTCGTCGGCGGTGTCCAGCAGCGGGGCGGGCTCGGCGGTATAGGGCAGGTTGGCGTTCACCAGTACCAGCCGGGCATCTGCGGCGTTAAATACATAGTCTGTGCCGTCGTACACGCTGGCTGCAAATACCTTTGGCCCGGCCAGCAGACCGTGCACCTTGGGCAGCAGCCACAGGATGCCGCCGGTCAGCAGCGCTACCACCGCCGCGCAGCCGGCCAGAAACAGCACCCAGTTGCGGGCCAGCCGCAGCATTTTGCGGCGCTTCCATTGTTGATAGGTCAGGCGCTTTTCGGCAGGCGCTCTGGAGGTACGGGTGGATTCACTCATGCGGCGGGGCTCCTTTTCGGCATTGTTGCAGCGCCGGTGCGCCGCACAGATTCAAACTATATTATACACCCCTTTGCAATTTGTGTAAACGCCGCCGTGTGTAAAAAAATTATGACCCGCCCGCCCCCGGCAGGGAGCAGACAGGCCACAATTAAAAATTTTACGCAGATCAGTCAAACAGCATATCGTGGATGGCACCGACAGCCTTGTCGGCGTCTGCACGGTCGATGATGCAGGAGATCTTGATCTCGCTGGTGGAGATCATTTTGATGTTGATATTGTTGTTGGACATTGCCTCGAACATCTTGGAGGCAACGCCGCTGTGGCTCTGCATACCGGCACCCACGATGGAGACCTTGGCGCAGGTGGTGTCCACACTGACATCGTTGAAGTGTGCACTTTCCTTCAGCACACGCATGGCCAGCTCGGCTTCGCCCTCGGCACAGGTAAAGCTGATGTCCTTCTTGCCGTCGCGGCCGGTGGACTGCAGAATGATGTCCACGTTGATGTTCTTCTGTGCCAGCAGACCGAAGATCCTAAAGCTCATGCCCGGCTCATCGGGAACGTTGAGAATCGTGATAACGGCAACATCGGTGTCCTTGGCGACACCCTTGATCAGCATACCTTCCATGTCCTTTGTAACCTCCTTAACCACCGTACCCGGGATGGGGTTCAGGCTGGAGAGCACCTCCAGCTCCACATTGTACTTTTTAGCCAGCTCCACGCTGCGGTTGTTCAGCACCTGTGCGCCCAGAGATGCCAGTTCCAGCATCTCGTCAAAGGTGATCTCCTCCAGCTTACGGGTGTTGCTCACTTTGCGCGGGTCGGCGGTATAAACGCCCTCCACATCCGTGTAGATCTGGCAGCGGTCAGCGTGCAGGGCAGCGGCAATCGCCACAGCACTGGTGTCGGAGCCGCCGCGTCCCAGAGTGGTGATGTCATCCAGCTTGTTCAAGCCCTGGAAGCCTGCCACCACCACCACGCGGTTGCGCTCCAGCTCGGAGGAGATCCGCTCGGTCTCCAGCCGGGTGATGCGCGCCTTGGTGTAGGCACGGTCGGTACGGAAGCCCGCCTGCCAGCCGGTCAGGCTGATGGCATGGCAGCCCAGCTCGTTCAGCGCCATGGCCAGCAGTGCGATGCTGATCTGCTCGCCGGAGGCCAGCAGCATATCCATCTCACGCGCCGAGGGGTTATGGGTGATCTCCCCTGCCTTGGCGATCAGGTCATCGGTGGTGTCGCCCTGTGCGGAGACTACCACCACTACGTCATTGCCCGCGTTGTGGGTGTTGGCCACGATCCGCGCAACGTTGAAGATACGGTCACGGTCCTTTACGGAAGAACCGCCGAATTTCTGTACGATCAACGCCATATCTTGTCACTCTCCTCTTTAACGCCCCGCGCTTGCGGGGGGCTTGCCGGGCGGAAGCGTCCTTGCACTTCCCTTACCCATTTATCATTCCACGGTTGCGCCGGTGTTATCGGCATCCAGCTGCAACAGTGTAAATGCTTCACATCCGTCCAGACCTTCCAGCAGCTCCAGACCTTTTTCCAGCTTGGAATAGAACTTTTCGGCCTCGGCCTTTTCTGCCACAGCCATGACCGTGCTGCCTGCACCGGACACATACACGGCCTTTGCGCCGCACAGCCGCGCCATATCGAACACCTCGCGGGAGCCGGGCATCAGAGGCATGCGATACTGCTGGTGCAGCTTATCCTCGGTGGCAATGGCCAGTAGGTCGTGCCGCCCCTCGCAGAAGGCTGCGGGCACCAGCGCCGCACGGGACAGGTTATACACCGCGTCCTTATGGGATACCTCTTTAGGCAGGGCTGCGCGGGCTGCCTCGGTCAGCAGCTTGTAGTCCGGCACGATGGCAGCAAAGCAGAGGCTTTCATCCACATTCCGCTTGACCGAATACACCTTGCCGTCCTCGAACACGCTGCTGGTCAGGCCGCCCAGCAGGGCCGGAGCCACGTTATCGGGGTGTCCCTCAATGGCAGTTGCCAGCGTGAGCAGCTCCTGCGTGTTGAGCACATCGCCCAGCATCCGGTTTGCGCCCAGCAGACCCGCAATGATGCAGGCCGAAGAAGAGCCCAGACCCCGTGCCATGGGGATGGGGTTCGTCTGGGTGATCTTGAGGGGCGGGATCTGCTTGCCAACCTTTTCGAACAGACCCTTGGCGGAGCGGTACACGAGATTCGACTCGCCCCGGGGGATGCGTGTGCCGTCCGATGCCGAGATCTCCAGCACCTCGCTGTCCTCAAAGGTGACCGTGTTGTACAACGTAACTGCCAGACCCAGCGCATCGAAGCCGGAGCCCACGTTGGCGCTGGTGGCAGGAACCGAAACCTTGATCTTCATTGCCGCAGTTCCTTTCCGTTACACTTCCTCGGGCAGACGCTTGAGCACCAGCTTCACACTGCCGCCCACGGCCTCCACCTTGCGCGCGGCCTCTGCCAGCGCACGTTCATCGGCGCGCTTCACAAAGTAGGCGCAGCCCTCGTACCGCTCATCCACCACTTTGCCGTAGCCGTAGATGGCCTCCACCACAGCGGGTGCAATGCCCGCCACACGCACATAATATGCAGCGGGAGCCGGGTCGGTGAGCATGCCGTCCACCGGGTCCGCAGGCTGCCAGAACAGGCTGTCGTGCACCTGTGCGCCGTTTTTCAGCGCATCCACCACGTCTGCCACCACAGCGCTGGCGGTGGGCAGCTTGCCTGCGCCCTTGCCGTAGAACACCACATCGCCCAGCATATCGCCCTTGACCAGCACCGCGTTGAACACATCGTCCACGCTGGCCAGCTGGTTTGCCTTGGGCACCAGACACGGCTCTACACCGGCGGCCACGCTGCCGTCCTTGCCAAGCTTCATCCATGCGATCAGCTTGATAACGCAGCCCAGCTTTTCGGCGCTGGCCACATCGGCGGCGGTAATGGCGCGGATGCCCCGGGTGGGGATGTTCTGGGGGTAGATCTGGTGGCCGCACACCATGGAGGACAGGATGGCGATCTTGCGGCAGGCGTCGCGGCCGTCCACGTCATCGCTGGGGTCCTTGGTCTCTGCGTAACCCAGCTCCTGCGCAATTTGCAGCGCATCCTCAAAGCTCAAGCCCTCCCGCACCATCTTGGTGAGCATGAAGTTTGTGGTACCGTTCACGATGCCCTCCACCTCGGTGATGACGTTGGCCGCCAGGCACTGGTGCATGGGGGTGATGATGGGCGTACCGCCGCCCACAGAGGCCTCGAACAGGAAGGCGCAGCCGTGCTCCTTGGCCAGTGCCAGCAACTCTGCGCCGTAGGTGGCCACCATCTCCTTGTTGGAGGTGCACACGCTGCGGCCGCTCTCCAGACACGCCTTGACGTAGGGGTAAGCAAAGCGGGTGCCGCCGATGGTCTCCACCACCACCCGGATCTCTGGGTCCTGCAGGATCACGTCGATATTCTTGACCACCAAAGGCTCCACCGGGTTGCCGGTAAAATCCTTCGGGTCCAGAATGTATTTTACCTCCACCGGTTCGCCAGCCCGGCGGGAGACGCTTGCAGCATTGTGGCACAGCACCTCGTATACGCCGCTGCCCACCGTGCCAAAGCCCAGAATTGCAATTTTAGCCATACTCTCTTTCCCTCGTTTCCTGTTTTGTTACAGGTTATACCCGCAGCGCACACTCACCACCATGCGCTGGCGCGAAAGCTTTTCGGTCAGTTCCTCCGGGGACATCTGCATGGTATCGGTGCGGATGGTGACCGCCACCAGCGCAGCCCCATTCTCCGGGGTGGACTGGTTGATGGTCACAATACTGGCGCCTGCGGCGCTGATGCCGGCCAGAAGGCTTTGCAGCGCACCGGTCTCGTCCCGCAGGGTGGCCATGACCGTGATGACCTCACGGCCGTTCTCGGAATCAAAAATACAATCCTTATACTTATAAAATGCACTGCGCGAAAGCTCTACGGCGCGGGTCGCAGCCGAAATGCTGCGGGCTTCGCCGCTGGCCAGCAGCTCCTTGGCGCGTACCACCTTGAGAAAAACCTCCGGCAGTACCTGCGCATCCACCAGATAAAAACGGCGTTCCAACTTGTTCACCTCTCAAACACAAGTGTTCTTGCAGAAAATATAATAGCATCCGAACCCCTGCAATGCAAGAGCCCGGATGCTATTTTGTCACTTTGTCCAGTTTTGTCTTGTGAAGTGCGCCCTGTCCTTGCCGGATTTTTCAGCAAAGGGGTGAAAAAGTACGATTTTTGCCCTTATTCCGTGTCCAGTGCGCTGGTATCGGTGGGAATGACCGGCTGGGGGGGCGCAGCATCGTCTGTGTTCTCGGCAGGGGCAGCAGCCTGCGGTGCGGCATGGGAATAGGTGCAGGTATCGGGCAGGTCATCGGCACGGTAGTAGCCCACGGCAGTGCTCGGGCAGCCTGCACCGGCCAGCAATCCGCTCTGGGTGCAATAGCGGCGCTCCACCACGCCTGCGGAGGTGGGGAATGCCTTATAGGGCAGGTCTGCCTGTGCCTGCTCCATCAGTGCCTTCCACGCCATAACACAGGTGCGGGTCTTGGCCTGCTGCTTGGACAGGGTCTTGGTCATATCGTAAGGTGCATCATATCCCCACCACACAGCGGTGACATAGTAGGGCGTGCCGCCCACGAACCACAGATCCTTTTCGTCGCTGGCAGTACCGGTCTTACCAAAGGCCTCCATGCCGTTGGAGTTGGGGTAGCGGCCGCTGGCAGTACCTACGCTGGAGAACAGAACGTTCTTCAGCAGACGGTTCATGACATAAGCGGTATCGGGGGTCAGTGCCTGATAGCTGGTGGCGTTGTTTTCCAGATAGATGTTGCCGTCCCGGTCCAGCACACGGGTATACAGGTGCGGGGTGGTGTACTCGCCGTCATAGAAGATCTGGAAGGCTGCGGCCAGCGCCATGGGCGTAACACCCTTGGTCTGGCTGCCCATGACCATCTGCGCCAGACCCACATCGTTGGTGGGGTCCAGCGTATTCAGCTGCAGAGTGTTGTAGACGAAGTTGAAGATATTGCTTGCGCCCACAAGGTCGCCCACGCGGACTGCGATGGTATTCAGCGAGCGGGCAAGGCCGTTCCACAGCGGGAGATCGCTGCCGTCGCCATAGTTGCCGCCGTAGTTGCGCGGCCAGCTGCGCCATGCGTTGGGGTAAGCGCGGAGCTGCTTGTCGGAGAGCCCCATCAGGCCATTCTTGCGGCAGTAGTCCTCGTCCCGGATGATCATATCCTGCTTCTGGTACAGGGGGGAGTTGTTGAGCATGGTGGACCAGTTGACCAGACCGTACTCAATGCCCAGCGCATAGGCACCGATGGGCTTGATGGTAGAACCGGTCTGCCGCTCCACATTATAGGCGCGGTTCAGGGAAAGGCTCTTGGTCTTTTCGCCCAAGCCGCCCGCAATGGCCAGCACGTTGCCGTCATAGTCCAGCGTGACCATAGCAGCCTGCGTGCGCACGTTGCGGTAATAGTAGACGGTGCCATCTTCGCCGGTGCGGGTCTTGGGGGTACCGTCCTCGTTGAACACCTGCACATCATCGTCCGAAATGGAGGTAACCTCTTCCTCATGCCAGCCCGCCGGGAAGTAGGCATCGTCGGTGTTCAGCATCAGGTTTTCCATCTGGGACTGCAGCTTGGTGTTGACAGTGGCTTCGATGGTAAAGCCGCCGGTGTAGAGCAGCTTCTGCGCCTCGGACTCGCTGATGCCCTCCTTGGTCATGATGTCCTGCACGACCTCATTGAACAGTGCATCGGTGAAGTAGGAGGTGACGGTGCTGAGCTTTTTGCCGCTGTCTTCTTCGGCCAGCACAAGGGGCTGTGCAGCGCCGTTGCGATAGTCCTCCTCGCTGATCACACCCTGCTGCCACATATTGTACATGATGAAGTTGCGGCGGTTGATCAGGTTTTCGGGGTTCGTATAGGGGTTATAGTTGGTGGGGTTTTTTGTAATGGAGGCAATGGTAGCGCACTCCCACAGGCTCAGCTGGCTGACGTCCTTGTTGAAGTACTCGTTGGCAGCCGTCTGCACACCCTGAATGGTGCCGGTAAAGCTGATGGTGTTCAGGTAAGCCTCCAGAATGGTCTCCTTGGAGTAGCTGCGGCTCAGGCAGAGGGCGCGGTAGATCTCGCGCACCTTGCGCAATGCGCCATCGATACCGCTGGCGCTGTTGTCATCGGTCAGGTTCTTGATGAGCTGCTGTTCCAGTGTGGATGCGCCCTGCTTGGAGCTGTAAATGGGCAGCAGATACTCATTGATCATTGCGCCGATGGTGCGCTTGAAGTTGACGCCAGGCTCTGAGTAGAAGTCCTTATCCTCGGTGCAGATGAAGGCATACTGCAAATTGGAGGGGATTTGCTCAAGGTCTGCCCATACGCGGTGGCTGTTGGAGGAGCGCAGGGTGGCATACTCCACCTGTGCACCGGTATCCGGGTCGGTGGCTACCACCATACTGGACTGGCTCAGCTGAATGTTGTCCAGGTCCAGCAGGTCACCGTCGTTGGCAGTAGCCTGCACCACATAGAACACCATGCCCACGGCCACCACGCTGCCCAGCATGATGCCGAGGCAGAGCACCGTAGCGACGGTGCGGCCGATGAACCGCAGAACGGGATGCTTGCTCTTTTCCTTTGGCGGCTTGGGGCTTTTGGGTGCCTTGGGCGCACGGGTACGGTTCTCCACTGCGGGGCGTGCTTCGCGGCGGCTCTGGGAAACATTGACCTTACGTCCCACCGGGCGGGCAGGCTGCTCCTCGCCGCCCCGGTGGATCTTTCTCATCTCATTGTTGGAGATAGGGATCGCCTCCTGACATTTCAAGACTGTTGCCGGGCATAGCTGCACCGGGCTTTATCCACATCGTTTGTGACACGAAATTTCAAACTGCAATACCATATTATAACACGCAAGCCCCAGCCGGGCAAGAACCAATCTTTGCGCGCTGAGCAGATATAAATAGTATAACACACTCTCTTGTGGAAAGTACAGTATCTGCGTGTGAAAATTGTCTGCTATCCGCCAAAACGGGGCATACTTACCGGGGAAGGGAGTGTTTTTTATGCGCAAGCTGTCTGTCTGCCTGTTCTACGGGCTTTGCGTATTCACCATTGTATTCAGTCTGTTCTGGATGGCGCTGCCAAGGCTGCCGCTGTCCCAAAGCCCCGCCGGGTCTGAGACCGATCCCGCCTCTCCCCTGAGCCTTGCCGCGCAGGCAGTGCCCCAGACGGACACCGCCCGCTACTGCCTGCAAGACAGCGGCGGGCGGGTGGCGGTGTACCCCTGCCGCGCCGACGGCACCCCGGGCACCCTGATCCGCGTGACCGGCATCTACACCAATCTTCTGCCCGAAAACGACGCCTTACGCATCAAGCGCGGGCTCGTGGTCAACAGCCCCCGGGAACTCGACCTGCTGCTGGAGGATCTGGGGGAATAAATGCAATGAGCCGCTGCACGATATGCAGCGGCTCATTGCATTTATATGATTCAGGCTTCCATTTCTTCCAGCGGCACAAGGTATTCCTTGCGGCACTGCTCGTACTCCAGCATGTAGTCCTTGCTGGGGTTGTGGTGCATAATGCTTTTCAGGGTGTGGGAGTCGTAATCATCGCCAGCCTCCATGCCCACCATGCGCACTGCAATGTTGGAGCAGTGGTCGGAGATACGCTCAGCGTTGTTCAGCACATCAAGGAACACCACGCCAGTGTCGATGGAGCAGATCCCGTCCTTCAGACGGAGGATGTGCTGGTCGCGCAGGCGCTCCACCATCACGTCAATGATCTCCTCCAGCGGCTCCACCTGTGCAGCCTTCTGGACATCATCGTTTTCAAAGGCCTCGTCCGTCAGAACCAGAATGCGCTCCAATGCGGCATCCAGCAATTGCAGTTCCTTTTTGGCGCTCTCGCTGAAGCTGGCTTCCTTGTCGTACAGCTCCTCGGCCTTTTCCATGATGTTCACGGCATAGTCGCCAATGCGCTCGAACTCGGTAACAAAGTTCAGCAACTCGGTCACCGCGTGGCTCTCGTCGTCGCCCAGCTCCTGATCGGTCAGCTTGATCAGATAGTTGGTGATCTCCACCTCCATGCGGTCGATCAGGTTCTCGCGCACCTTGATGGCGCTCACGGTCTCCTCGTCCATCTTCAAAAGCAGCGGCGCGGCCAGACCCACGTTGCGGGCGGCGCGGCGGGACATCTTGATCACCGCATTCTTCGCCTGCTGCAAGGCCACTGCCGGGCTCTTGTACAGACGCTCGTCCAGCACCGGCATGCTCAGCTCCTGTGCTTCCTCCACGCTACTGGGCACCGTGAGCATCGCCAAGCGGCTCAGCACTCCGCTGCAAGGCAGGAACAGCAGCATGGCGCATACGCTGGACAAGGTATGGATGTTTGCAATGGAGCTCTTGTTCATCACATCGCCCCACATGGGGATGCCGATGGTGAACTGCACCGCATAGATCAGCGCCAGCAGGATCACACTGCCGATGACGTTGAAGTACAGGTGGATGAGCGCTGCCCGTTTCCCATCCTGGGAGGAGCCGCCGATGGTGAGCAGCGGGGTGAACGCCGTACCGATATGTGCACCCAGAATGATGGGAATGGCAGAGCTGAAGGTGACAAGCCCTGTGCTGGACAGTGCCTGCAGAATACCCACCGAAGCGGAGGAGGACTGGATGATCACGGTGACCACCACGCCCACCAGAACGCCCAGAATGGGGTTGGTCATGGTGACGAACAGATTCTGAAAGACGGCGCTCTCCCGCAGGGGAGCAACGCCGGTATCCATCAGGCTCATGCCGGTAAACAGAATGCCGAAGCCCAGCATGATCTGGCCGATATTCTTCTTTTTGGCATTGCGCAGGAACACATAAAAAATGCAGCCAATAAACGCCACCACGGGGGCAAAGGTCTTGGGCTGGATCAGGGTCAGCCACAGGCTGTCGCCTGAGATATCCGCCATGCGGATCAACTGACCTGTTACCGTAGTACCAATATTTGCACCCATGATCACGCCTACCGACTGCGTCAGTGTCATGATACCGGAGTTGACCAGACCGACACAAATAACCACCGTACCAGCCGACGACTGGATGACGCCGGTGATCAGTGTGCCAAAGATCACGCCTTTAATGGTGGAGGAGGTAAGCTTTTGCAATACGCCCTGCATCTTGCCGCCTGCCAGCTTTTCCAGTCCGGCGCCCATGATGGACATACCGTACAGGAACAGCGCAATGCCGCCCAGCAGAGAGGTAATGTGTGTGATATCCATAACGATACTCCTAATATGAAACTTCCCTTTTAATCCTTTACAGCACACAGCTGCCGGAACCTTGCACGCGCAACGCCTGCCCTGTTCCGGAAGCCGCTTACTTTTATTATACCATCAAAGGGGGCGTCTCAACAAGGTTTATTTTACAGGAAAGTTACTTTTTTCACACATTTCGCAACATATTTCCGAGCAGCAAACAAAAAGCTTTCCGTTATTTTACATATATTTTACATTATGATCTCCCGGATGCGGTATGCCGCCGCTTACCCGGCCAACTCCTCCATGGCCTCCCGCACCGTATCGGCCGAAAACAGGAACACACCACTGCCGGTGTATACCTCCACATGACTGCCCACATAACGCAACTCAAAATCCTTCATGGTGTTTCCCTCCTGTGTTTCTGTTTTGTTCCGGGGCTTTCCCGGTGAACACAGTATCGCATAATTTAGATACCATAAAAAGGACTTTCAAAGGTTTTTGCGGATTTTTTGCGTAAAAAACAGCGTATGCTCCCCAGTCTGCTCACGCTGTACACGGCCATTTTCCTCGGAGATCAGGTCTTTGGCAGTCCCCGCAGCGCCGCATTTCCGCAGGAAACAGGCGCTGGAGCTGCCGTTTTCCGTCACGACCCCCTCCTGTGAAAATGGGATAGCGGAGCGTCCGCAGACGCTCCGCTATCCCGAAATTAAAAATAAATTTTCCGCTGATAATGGCTATAGCAAAGCGGAAGCCCTTCCAAATCATCCTGCTGTGCAAAGCATTATTCTGCCGCGTCCGTCACCCGGACGGGGTAGCCCGTCCGCACACAGCGCACCGCGTAGCGGGAACCGCCGCCGGAGGTGCAGGTGAACAGGGTCAGATCCCAGTTGTCCGTCTCGGTATCGGTGGTCATCTCCTCGATCTGGGTGGGGCGCAAAGTCTCCACGCTCTCCACCTCATAGCTCCAGCGCAGACCGTCTGCATCCGTAAAATAGACCGAGCTGCCGATGGCCAGCCACTTGATGGGGCTGAAGTGCATTGCGTAGTTGTGGCCGCAGATCACAAGATCATCGCCATAGGTGGTGCCGCTGTACCGCCCGGGGGCGATCTTCAGCCCGGCGTAGCTCCACTGCGCCATCACCGGCAGCTCCCGTTCTACCGCCGGGATGGAAAGCACCCCGATGTAGTCCCGCCCTTCCACCTCCACGGTGGTCATCTCCTGCGTCGGGTCCAGCACCGGCTGCGGGGCTGCAGTCTCATTTTCCTGCTGGTGCTCCGTAATGGTCTTTTGCATGGTCTGCTCCAGCTCGCCCAATACTTCCTGCGAAGCCTTTTCTGCCCGGGCGGCATCCCACCGGTTGTAGCCCAGCAACCCGGCGGCGCATAAGATCAGCACCGCGCCCAGCACCATGCACAGCCTGCCGATTTTCCGTTTCATTGCATTCCATCCTTTATACATAATAGTATCATCTGCTTCAGTATACCATTCCCCGCTCCGGTTTACAACCGTTCTTGCGGTCGTTTTTTATCGGGCAGCAGCGCGCAGACCAGCCGCACCATCTGCCCGGTCAGGGGCAGCCACACCAGCGCGCACAGTACGTTGAATAAGGTGTGTGCGTTGGCGATCTGCCGGGCGATCACGGCGCACTCCCCCCCTGCGGGCGAGCACAGCCGCACCAACGCCGCAAAGGGCTGCAGCAGTGCGCAGCACACCGCCGCACCGCTCAGGTTAAAAATGGCGTGGGCTGCCGCCACCCTCTTGGCGTCTCTTCCCTGCCCGATGGCGGCAAGCACCGCCGTGATGGTGGTGCCGATGTTATCCCCCAGCAGAATGGGAATGGCCGCCGTCAGCCCCAGCAGGCTGTGCACGCCGTCTGCCCCGGGCTGCGCCGCCACGCTTTGCAGCAGTGCCACCGTGGCAGAGCTGCTTTGCACCGTTAAGGTCATGCAGACGCCCGCCAGCAGCCCGTGCATGGGACTTTGCTGCACCCGGGCAAGCTCCAGCCGGAGCAGAGGGCTTTGCAGCAGCGGTTCCATGGCGCTGCGCATCACCGTAACGCCCTCAAACAGCAGTCCGAAGCCGAACACTGCCTCGCCCACGCAGCGGCCCCGCCAGCCTTTACAGGCCAGACAGAGCAGCACCCCGCCAAACAGCAGCAGATACCGCCAGCTTTCCACCCGGAACGCCAGCAGCTGCGCCGTGACCGTTGTGCCGATGTTCGCTCCGAACACCACCGGCACCGCCTGCCGCAGCTGCAACAGCCCCGCCGCCAGAAAGGCAATGACCATAACCGTGACCGCTGAGCTGCTTTGCAGCACCGCCGTTACCGCAGCACCAGTCAGCAACCCTGCCACCGGGTTTGCGGTGCACCGCGCCAGCAGGCTGCGCAGACGCCTGCCCGCTCCCTGCTGTACTGCCCTGCACAGGCTGTCCGTTCCATATAAAAACAGCGCCAATCCGCCGAATACCTGCAACAACACTTGGAATCCCTGCTCCATCCGCACCCTCCGTTTCTGCCTGTCCTTTATTTTTATGCAGCGAGAGCCGGTTTGCGCATTGACAAAACCTACAAGTTTTTTGTGAATTTTTGTTTAATATTTCCCCATTCCCTTGCAATCCGGCTGCAAAAGGAATATGCTTATCAGGCGTTAATACTTAACATCTGTTAAGTATTTGAAAAATGCAAACGAGGAGGGACTGTCGTGTCCGAGCCAAGCACCCCCAGCTTTCAGGGGATGTGCCACTATATCGGGCAGCTGAGCAAGGCATCCAAGACCGGGATGCGGGCGGCGCTGGCCGATTGCCCCAAATGCCACTTCAATATGCTGGAAGGCCTGCTGCACGCCATCAACTGTCACGGAAAGGACGGCGCCATTTATGTCTCCGACCTTGCCCGGGAGATTCGTCAGCCGCTGCCGGCGGTCTCGCGCGGGCTGCGGCTCATGGAGCAGGACGGCACTGTGGTGCGGGAACCGGACCCCGCCGACCGCCGCAAAACGCTGGTGCGCATCACCCCCAAGGGGTACGAGCTGTGCCACCAGTGTGAGCAGGCTCTGCGCAACTACTTTGCCAGCGTGCTGGCACGGTTAGAGCCGGAGCAGGTAGCCCAGATGGACGCGCTGCGCGGCGCGCTGATGGATGCCATTCTTGCGGAAAATGCCGCGCGCAACATTGACCCGAAGGGAGAAACGAACCATGACAAAGATCTTTAAGCAGCTGGCCCGGCACTGGGCAGTCTGCCTTGTGGTGTTCGCACTGCTGTTCGTGCAGGCGTACTGCGACCTTGCCCTGCCGGACTACACCAGCAAGATCGTGGACACCGGCATCCAGCAGGGCGGCATTGAAAGTCCCCTGCCCCAGACGGTGCGCCAGAGTACGCTGGACGCGCTGAGCCTGCTGATGAGCGAGGAGGATGCGCAGAAGCTGCAAAACGCCTACCAGTACTACCTGCAGGACGATGGCGTATTGCAGCTGCGCTCCGACCTGACCGAGGACGAGCGCACCGCACTGGAAGATGCCGTGACCACCCCGGACATCGTGCTGTATATGGCTGCCGCACAGGCCGCCAACACCCCCGCTGGACAGAACAGCATGGGCATGACCGGCCTTGCCGAGACGCCCTCTGCCGCTGCGGACGCGGACACTGAGACCGTCACCCCTACGGCAGCGGATCTGGACACCGTTTGCAGCCAGTTTGCCGCCATGAGCCAGATGCCCGGCTTTGACCGCAGTATGCTGCAAAAGCAGCTGGACGGTGCCATGAGCCAGCTGGACAGCACCCTGCTGGAAAACCTGAAAAGCCAGTCTTTGCTGCTGGTGCAGCTGGAATACGAGGCGCAGGGCGTTGCGCAGGATGTGCAGATGGGTTACCTCTTCCGGGTGGGCGGCCAGATGCTGGCGCTCACCCTGCTGATGGTGGCCGTGGCTGTGGCCGTAGGCTTCCTTGCCTCCCGGGTATCTGCCGCCATCGGCCGCGACCTGCGCCGGGAGACCTTCTCCAGCGTTATCGGCTTCTCCAATGCGGAGATCGAGAATTTTTCCACCGCCTCCCTCATCACCCGCACCACCAACGATATCCAGCAGGTGCAGTTCGTCTGCGTCATCCTGCTGCGCATGGTGGCCTACGCGCCCATTCTGGGCATTGGCGGCGTGCTGCACGTTGTAGGCAGCAGCTCCGGCCTTTCCTGGATCGTGGTGCTGGACGTGGCACTGCTTTTGTTGCTGCTGCTCTTCCTGATGAGCGTTGCCATGCCCAAATTCAAGGTGATGCAGCAGCTGGTGGACCGGCTGAATCTGGTCAGCCGCGAAATTTTGACCGGCATCATGCCGGTGCGCGCCTTCAGCCGCGAAAAATTTGAGGAGCAGCGCTTTGACAAGGCCAACCGGGAGCTGATGGGCACCCAGCTGTTCACCAACCGCGCTATGGTGGCTATGATGCCCTTTATGACCCTGATCATGAACGGCACCAGCCTGCTCATCGTCTGGTTCGGCGGCAAGGCCATGGATGCCGGCACTATGCAGGTGGGCGAAATGATTGCCTTTATCACCTACACCATGCAGATCGTCATGTCCTTCCTGATGCTGGCCATGGTGGCCGTCATGCTGCCCCGCGCCGGTGTGGCTGCGGATCGTATCGACGAAGTCATCCGCACCAAAGCCTCCATTCACGACCCGGACGAAGCCATCGCAAAGGCCGCACAGGCGCACACCGACTGGCAGGGCGTGGTGCAGTTCGAGGATGTGAGCTTCCGTTACCCCGGTGCAGACAGCGATGCGCTGGAGCACATCAGCTTTACCGCAAAGCCCGGCGAGACTACCGCCATCATCGGCTCCACCGGCTGCGGCAAGTCCACCCTGCTCAACCTGATTCCCCGCTTTTACGATGTGACCGGCGGCAAGGTGACCGTGGACGGCATTGACGTGCGCGAGATGCCGCAGGCACAGCTGCACGACCTGCTGGGCTATGTGCCCCAGAAGGGTGTGCTGTTCAGCGGCACCATTGACAGCAATCTGAAATTCGGCGGCGAGGATATCACCGACGCACAGGTGCACAAAGCCGCCGCCATTGCACAGGCCACTGATTTTATCGAGGCAAAGTCCGAAAGCTATCAAAGTCCCATTGCACAGGGCGGCTCCAACGTATCCGGCGGTCAGAAGCAGCGGCTTTCCATTGCCCGGGCAATTGCCAAAAATCCCAAGGTCTATCTGTTTGACGACAGCTTCTCGGCGCTGGACTACAAGACCGATGTAACGCTGCGCCGCGCTTTGAAGGCACAGACCGACAACGCCACTGTGATCATTGTGGCACAGCGCATTTCCACCGTGCTGCACGCAAACCAGATCCTTGTACTGGATGAAGGCAGGCTGGTGGGCAAGGGTACCCACGCCCAGCTGATGGTCAGCTGCCCGGAATATCAGGAGATCGCCCGCAGCCAGCTGAGCCAGAAGGAGCTGGCGCTGGATACCCTGAATACAGAAAAGGAGGGTGAGTGATATGCCCAGACCCGGACGTCCCACCACCGAGCGCGCCAAAAACTTTAAAGGCACGCTGCGGCAGCTCATCCGCACCATGAGCCACTACAAGCTGCCCCTTGCGGCAGCCATGTTGTTTGCAATTCTTTCTACCATCTTCAACATTGCAGGCCCCAAGGTGCTGGCAAAGGCCACCACCGCCCTTGCCACCGGCTGGATCGCCCGGCTGCGTGGCACCGGCAGCATCGATTTTGTGTATATCGGCCGCATCCTGCTGTTTTTGTTGGGGATGTACCTGCTGAGCAGCGCCTTCAGCTTTATTCAGGGCTGGCTGATGACCGGCCTTTCTCAGAAGGTCTGCTACGACTTCCGTCGCCAGATCAGTGAAAAGATCAACCGCCTGCCGCTGGCGTACTTTGAAAAGCGCACCGTGGGCGAGGTGCTCTCCCGCATCACCAACGATGTGGACACGCTGGGTCAAAGCCTGAACCAGAGCATCACCCAGCTGATCACCAGCGTGACCACCATGATCGGTGTGCTGGTGATGATGCTCTCCATCAGCCCCCGCATGACCCTGATTGCCCTGCTGATCTTACCGGTATCGCTGGCGCTGGTGCTGGTGGTGGTCAAGTTCAGCCAGAAGTACTTCAAGGCACAGCAGGCCACGCTGGGCGTGGTCAACGGTCAGGTCGAGGAGGTCTACGCCGGCCACAACGTGGTCAAGGCGTTTAACCGGGAGGCCGTGGTGCTGGCTGACTTCAACGCCGCCAACGATAAGCTGTACGAATCCGCATGGAAGAGCCAGTTCCTCTCCGGCCTTATGATGCCCATCATGAACTTTGTGGGCAACCTGGGTTATGTGGCAGTGGCCATCGTGGGCAGCATTTTTGCTGCAAACGGCGTTATCACCATTGGTGATATTCAGGCCTTTATCCAGTATGTCAAAAACTTTACCCAGCCCATCCAGCAGCTTTCGCAGGTATCCAATATGCTGCAGAGCATGGCCGCTGCCGCCGAGCGGGTGTTCGAGTTTTTGAATGAGCCGGAGGAAGAGCAGCTGGCAGACCCCGCCCGCCGCGCCGACCCCGCCGACATTGACGGACAGGTCACCTTTGAGCATGTGCGCTTCGGCTACACCCCGGACAAGACCGTCATCCACGACTTCAGCTGCACGGTGCAGCCCGGCCAGAAGGTAGCCATCGTAGGCCCCACCGGTGCGGGCAAGACCACCATGGTCAAGCTGCTGATGCGCTTTTACGATGTGGATGCCGGTTCTATCACCCTGAACGGCCACAATGTGCGGGACTTTGACCGCAGCGCCCTGCGCGAGGGCTTTGGCATGGTGCTGCAGGACACATGGCTGTTCAAGGGCACCATCATGGAGAACATCCGTTACGGCCGATTGGACGCCACCGATGAAGAGGTGATCGCCGCCGCAAAGGCTGCCAACGCCGACCACTTTATCCGCACCCTGCCCGGCGGCTACCAGATGGAGCTGAACGAGGACGCCTCCAACGTCAGTCAGGGACAAAAGCAGCTGCTCACCATCGCCCGCACCATTCTGGCAGACAACCGCATCCTGATTCTGGACGAGGCCACTAGCAGCGTGGATACCCGCACCGAGCAGCGCATCCAGACCGCTATGGACCGCCTGATGGAGGGCCGCACCAGCTTTGTCATCGCCCACCGCCTTTCCACCATCCGGGATGCCGACCTCATCCTTGTGATGCGGGACGGCGACATTGTGGAGCAGGGCACCCACGACCAGCTGATCGAGGCCGGCGGCTTCTACGCTGACCTGTACAACAGCCAGTTCGAGGACGTGGTGGATTAAAGCACCTGGCATCGCAGTATAATCGCAAAAAGAGCACCTGTCGCCTTTTTAGGGCAATAGGTGCTCTTTGTTTTACCCTCTCAGTCATCGCTGCGCGATGCCAGCTCCCCCGAGAGGGGGGAGCTTTTCTACATCTGTCGGTCAAGCTCTCCCTTCGGGAGATCTGGCACGAAAGTGCCTGAGAGGGTTTTCGTCTTTTCTTTATGATTCCTCCACCGGTTCCAGCTTCAGGCCGAACAGCTTTTCCGAGAGGGACGGCAGCTGTTGCTGCAACGCGCGGACATAAGCCATTACCACCGGGTCCTCGCGCTTTTGCCCCAGCACGACGCCAAACCGGTGTCCCCTGCCCCAATCCAGCACCCGCACAAAGCTGAGGTCCGGTCTGCGGTAATAGACCGCCGGGACCATCTTGAGTGCCGGGTCGCCGTAGGCTGCACTGCGGATACCGCCCACCGGCGTAAACTCCACCCCTCGGTCCATTCCCTCCTGCAGCAGGCTTGTTTCGTAGACAGTCTGGTACATCTCCTTGATGGGCAGCCAGCGGTATTGCAATGCCTGTTCCAAGGTCAGTCTGCCCACCGGCATATCAGCGGGCGGGTGGATGGGGATGCAAAGTTCTGGCATATAGAACAGCGGCACAAAGGTAAGCCCCTGCGCGTAGAACTCTGCACTTTCCAGCTGGAAGGAAAGATCCATCTCCCCTTTTTTCAGACTGCGCCAGACCTCGCTGCGGTTGGCACACCACCCCAGAATGGAGGTATACTGCAGGCACAAGTCACTTGTCAGGGAAAACAGGTCGTATGCGAACATCCGCATTGCCTCATGACACCCTGCGATGATCAGATGTCTTTCCGGCGGTTTTTCCTGCTGCTGCACCGCTCGGGCATGGCACACTGCCTGCTGATACAGGGCTACCAGCTGCTTTGCCTTGGGGTAAAAATCCTGTCCCGCCGGGGTCAGCACCACCCGGCGCGGCACATGCTGGAACAACTCAAACTGCAATTGCCCTTCCAGCGTGCGGATCTGCTGCGAAAGTGCCGACTGGGAAAGATACAGCGCCTCTGCCGCCGCAGAAAAGCTGTTCAGCTCCACGATCTTTACAAAGCCTTCCAGTGCGCTCTCGTTCATGCTTTCCTTCCTCCCGCAATACATTAGGTTACCCTAAATTATAATATGCCAAACTTGAATTGTAAATAGCGTCCTTCTACGCTACAATTGTTAAAGATTCAGCAAAGTATCTTTTGCTTTGCTGCACGATAAGAAGGAACACAAAGAAGAACAAAAAGAAAGAGAGCGTACCTATGAACAAGATCTCCCGTAAGGGCTTTATCAAGATCGCCGCTGCCGCCGCTATGAGCGGTGTGACTGCCGGTGCACTGGCTGCCTGCAATGCCGCTTCCAGTTCTGCTTCCACTTCCGGTGCTGCCGGTCAGTACATCCCCGGCACCTACGAGGGCACTGCCGAGGGCATCTCCTCCACCGTCAAGGTCACCATGACCTTCTCCGACAGCGCTGTGACCGACGTAGTAGTGGACACCTCCGGCGAGACCGCTTCCTTCGGCGCTGCCGCTGCCGACGAGCTGCGCGAGCAGCTGCTGGCTGCTGGTTCTGCCGAGATCGACGGTGTTTCCGGTTCTACCATCACCTCCGATGCCGTGATGAAGGCTGCCAAGAGCTGCTACGCACAGGCTAAGGGCGAGGCCGTGGTCTCCAGCGTGCAGCTGCCCACCGGCGATGAGAACGACTGGCTGGGCAAAGAGCCTGACATCGACGAGGCCGCCATCACCGAGACCGTGGACACCGACATCCTGATCGTGGGCGCTGGCAACGGCGGTATGTTCGCTGCCGCTTATGCTGCTGCCAACGGCCTGAACTTCCGTGTTATCGAGCAGAACGCCAACGTGCAGGACACCCGCCACTGGTACGGCGCTGTTGATTCTGCTGCCGCTAAGGAGGCTGGCGAACCCGCCACCGATAAGGCAAAGCTGCTGAGCGAGATTTCCCGCTATGCCTCCGGCAAGTGCGACCAGCGCGTTGTCAAGACCTGGATCAACGAGTCTGCCGCTATGCACGACTTCATGCGCAGCATTCTGGAAGATAAGTACGGCTGGGTATGCGATTTCACCTCCGGCACCGAGGCTGCATGGCCTGCAGAGAATGCCGAGCACAACACCGACTACCTCTACCCTGTGCAGGAGCATAACTATATGGCCAGCGAGCGCGAGTCCGGTCTGGCTCGCAATGAGCTGCTGCTGCAGTACATCCAGGAGCTGGGCTACGATGTAGACTTCAAGACCAGCCTTGCCAAGCTGGAAAAGAACAGCGATGGCCGTATTACCGGTATCATCGCCCAGAGCACCGAGGATGACCACTTCATCCGTTACAACGCCAATCAGGGCGTGCTGCTGGCCTGCGGCGGCTTTCCCGGCAACCCTTACATGATGGAACAGCTGGACCCGCTGGGCACCAGCGTGACCACCGCCTGCTCCTACTCCCCCGCCGACAAGGGCTACGGCATCCGTGCAGCAGTGTGGGCAGGCGCTAATCTGGACAAGGAAGCCGCTCCCATGCTGTTTGACCGCGGCATCGTTGCCCCCGGTGTGGATGCCGGTTATGTAGACAGCGACTCCGCCTTTGGCGGCAAGGCTTTCCCCGGTAAGATTCGCCAGTACAACCCCGGCACCCAGCCCTTCCTGAAGGTGAACCGCAACGGCGAGCGTTTTGCCAACGAGAGCTGCCCCTACAACGATATCGTCTACGCTGCTGCTCACCAGCCGGGCCGCGTTTACGCACAGATCTGCGATGCTAACATTCTGGAGGATGCAAAGCGCTTCCACACCATCGGCTGCTCTGCCCAGACCCGTAACGGCGGCGAGAAGTACATTCAGGGCAAGATGGACGAGGCTATCGAGGCCGGTGCACTGTTCAAGTGCGATACGCTGGACGAGCTGGCCGACAAGATGGGCTTTACCGGTGCTGCCAAGGACACCTTCCTTGCCACTGTGGAGCGCTACAATGAGCTGTACGATAAGCAGAACGACGAGGACTTCGGCAAGCCCGCTTACCGCCTGAGCGCCATCCGCACCGCGCCCTTCTACGGCTGCTGGCTGGGTGCTTCTCTGCTGACCACTGAGCAGGGCATTGCCATCAACGAAAAGGGTCAGGCTCTGGACACCAACAATCAGCCCATGGAGGGTCTGTACATCACCGGCGATATGTCCGGCAGCTTCTTTGCCAACAACTACCCCTGCCTGATGGCCGGTGTGGCTATGGGCCGTACCCTGACCTTCGCCATGAAGGCTGTCAAGCAGATGGCTGGTCTGGAGAACGCCTGATAAAGCGCAGTTCTCCGGCATCCTCTAAGCGTTTCTTCTTTTTCATGTGAAGAGGGGCAGCCCCATTT
>ENA-OPBL01001141-OPBL01001141.1-human-gut-metagenome-genome-assembly--contig:-NODE-1141-length-24770-cov-2.861542_pt1 | contig 24770 bp, 27 predicted proteins | sample MGYA00241073_ERZ501461 | MGnify/ENA primary metagenome ERZ501461 (study PRJEB25962, sample SAMEA2042630) | human gut metagenome | biome: human gut; feature: human-associated habitat; material: faeces... | reverse complement strand
TGACGATATGATTTCGATCTGCAGAAAATATCATATCGAAATCAGTGAAATTGAGGAAAAACAGCCGGCACTGCTGCACAGTAAACTGGGTGCCTATTTTTGCAACAGCATATATCATATTTCTGATCAGGAAATAAGAGAGGCTATTTATTATCATACCACAGGAAAACCGAATATGAGTATGCTTGAAAAAATTGTTTATGTTGCAGATTACATCGAACCGCAGAGAGATAAAGCACCGAATCTTTCGGAAATAAGGAAAATCGCTTTTTCTGATCTGGATGAAGCTGTGTATCGGATATCAGGAGATACACTAAATTATCTTGGATTTTCACAAAGCCAGGATAAAGTTGATAAAATGACCTTGCAGACATATGAATATTATAAAAAGATTCATGATGGGAAGCAAAAATAAGACAGGAAGGAGCTGGATGTATGGAAAAAAGTAATATAAAAGAAATGGTAAAAATTGCATATGCGGCACTGGATGACAAGAAGGCAATTAATCCTGAAATCATTGATATCAGTAAGATTTCCGTGATGGCTGACTATTTTATCATTGCAAGCGGAAGCAATGATAACCAGGTGCAGGCCATGGCAGATAATGTAACTGAAGCACTGGAAAAAGCGGGCTATGAATGTAAACAGACAGAGGGTTACCGTACGGCAAACTGGATATTACTGGATTTCGGTGATATTGTCATTCATATTTTTAATCACGAGGACAGATTGTTCTATGATTTGGAACGTATCTGGAGAGATGGTGAAAATATAGATATTGCAGTCCTTGATGCGGAATAAAGAGAAAAATGCAGACCTGAAAAACCGTGAAACGGTTTTTCAGGTTAATTTTTTACAAAAAACAAGCTGATTCTTACATCATCTTACGGTATACACCAATTACTTTTCCAATAATTTCACAGTCATTAACAATCAGAGGCTCCATAGTGTCGTTTTCCGGCTGGAGACGGATGTAACCATCTTCTTTGTAAAATCTTTTTACCGTAGCGGCAGGGTTCGCTTGATGCTTCATCGGCAACCAGTGCAACAACAATCTCTCCGTTTGATGCGGTTGATTTTCTCTCGACAATAATCATATCGCCATCCAGAATGCCAATATTTACCATACTGTTTCCGTGTACGGTCAGGATGAAAGCTTCATTATTCGGCATGAATTCTGCAGGAATAGGGAAGTAACCTTCGATGTTTTCTTCAGCAAGCAATGGAACTCCGGCAGCAACTCTTCCAATCATCGGAATGCTGATAATTTCACTCCGCAGGACATTGAAGCTGTCATCAACGACTTCGATGGTTCTTGGCTTGGTAGGATCTTTGCGGATATATCCTTTGCGTTCCAGTGATTCAAGATGTGCATGGACAGAAGAGGTGGATTTCAAAGTTACGGCTTCACAGATTTCCCTTACCGAAGGCGGATAGCCTTTTGCAAGTATCTCTTGTTTGATAAAGTTTAAAATCTCTTCCTGTTTGGGGGTTAATTTTTCATTTGGCATAAGTTCACACTCCTTATATGTAATATTGAATCGTTTTCTGAGTTTAAATTTAAAACTGTATTAAGTATAACATATCTTTCGGAAATTTGCAAACAAATGTTTGCAAACATTTGTTTGCAAATTGTGGTTGACAAACATGTGTTCTTGTACTATAATGCATTTCAGAACGAATGTTCGTATGGCCATAACAAATGAGAATGGAGGTATGTTATGTATTGTACATTTGATAAAAGAAAATGGAAGAATCCACCTTTCTTCCTGTTTTTGGACAGATTTAAGATAACAATGGTTCTTCTGACTGTTATAGTGATAACTGCAGGTATTGTGCTGGCTTCGGCATTTCAGGCAAAAGGAAACTCAAACAGCAGATATAAATACTATAAATCAGTGGAAATTAATCCCGGAGATACTTTGTGGTCGATTGCGGGAAATTATATTACCGATGAATACTCGTCCATGGATGCCTATATTAATGAGGTGAAATATATTAATAGCATGGGGGATACGGTAATTACGGCAGGAAGTTCTATTATCATACCATATTACACTGGGGATTATCATGAATAAGGTAAATTCCATTCTTCCAGAGTGCCATTGATTATAGAATGGAAGAGACGTTCTTTCACACCCGGATTTTCCCTGTTGATATTGGCAAGCATGGATTTTATGTACTGGCGTTTTGTGTTTCTATCCGCAGGACAAAGATTTTTGGCAACCGGAAGAAGATATTTATTCTGAAAACCGATAATATCACATTCCCGGATGTAGATAAACGGACGAATCAGGCTGAGTCCTGTTTTATCCCAGTGCGTATACGGGGAAAATGTGTGAAAACGACCCTCGTAAATCAGTGACATAAGCATGGTTTCGATCACATCATCCTGATGATGTGCATAGGCAACTTTATTACATCCGATACGGAGAGCTTCGTTGTTTAAAGCACCTTTTCGCATTTTTGCACAGAGAGAACATGGATTTTTCTCGTGACGTTCTTTGAAAATGATAGTTCCAATTTCAGTCCTGACGATATGATATTCAATTTCCATGGATTTACATAATTGTTCAATTTCGTCGGTATTCTGGTTGCCTAATCCAAGATCTACGGTGATTGCTTTTATGGTATATGGATTTGGATAAAAATGCTGCAGTTCTTTTAATGCATACAGCAATGCCAGACTGTCCTTGCCACCGGACACACCGACAGCGATAACGTCACTGCTGTCAATCATTCTATAATCATCAACTGCCTGGCGGACATACGAAAGAAGTCTCTGAAGTTTCATGTTAACACATCCTTTTTTGGATATATTTTACCACAAACTTTTAGAATTTGTAAATATATGTTATAATAAAAGGGATAGAAGAAGAAAGATATCTATTTATCGGTTAAATCTCTCTTTAACCGATAAATAGAGAGGAGAAAAAGTCGATGAGAAATGAAAGCAAATTTTATCAGGATAAAGAAAATAAAGAAATTTCAAAATTTCACGAATTATGTAAGAAATTACCCATATATGCCAGGCGATATCTGCAAAATCGTGAGATGGCTGTGAAATATAGCACATTGGTTGCGTATACTTATGACCTGCAGACATTTTTTGAATTTTTAAAAGAAAACAATCCGGAACTTGAGTCCATGGAGACGCGTGAAATACCGGCTGAGGCCATCGCCATGCTGGATGCGGACGATATTATGGAATTTCAGCGGTATCTGAGATTTCATGAACTGGATAATAAAATCAGCAAAAATGATAATAAAGCGATTGCCAGAAAAATGACTCCTGTCAGAGGTCTTCTGGATTATATGCAGAAAAAAGGTCTCCTTTCGGCCAATGTCGCAAAAAATATTGAAATGCCGCGTGTCAAAGCTCCAAGAATCATCAAGCGGCTCAGTACGGACCCGTCCAATAATGAGGTGGACAAATTGTTAAATGGCATGGAATCCATTTTGAAAAATCCTGCTCTGTCCAAACGCCAACGGAGTTTTATACAAAGGGATCTCTTCCGGGATACGGCGATTCTCTGGCTGTTGCTTGGCACCGGAATCCGTATTTCCGAATGTGAAGGTCTGGATGTTCCGGATGTCGATTTTGAAAACCGGTGCGTCAATGTAAAACGAAAGGGTGGATTCTATGATCTGGTCTATTTCAATGATATGGTTGGGGAAAAATTACATGATTATATTGAAAACGAGCGGGAACAGTATTTATCCGATGATACACCGGAAAAGGATCGGAATGCCCTCTTCCTCAGCAGACAGTGCAAACGTTTGAGTGTTGATGCCATGGAAAATCTTGTGGAGAAATACACCCAGATACTGGTTGGCAAAAAGTTCAGTCCGCATAAGCTCAGAGCTACTTATGGTACTACACTTTATCAAAAAACAAATGATATCCGTCTGGTTGCCGATGTGCTGGGACATTCCAATATAAATACAACTGCAAAGCACTATGCTTCACAGACCGAAGAAAATAAAAGGCGTGCTGGGAATATTGATTTCAAATAAAAGGATTCCCTTTCGGGAATCCTTTTATTTAAAATGATATGCTTTATCTGCCAGTTCGATAATGGAATCCGCACAGGCTTCCACACCCAGAAGGCTACTGCTGATGCATAAGTCGTATGTACGGGCTTCACCCCATTTTTTATTGGAATAGTAATTATAATAATTAGATCTTCTCTTATCAGATTTGTTGATCATATCCCAGGCATCTGCTTCTTTCTGCACATTATCACGTTCCATAACTCTTTTGATTCTGGCATCGCGATCCGCATGAACAAATACATTGAATACATTTCGGTATTCCTCTAATGCATAATCAGCACAGCGTCCGACGATAACACAGGATTCATTTTCCGCAATTTTCTTTATGGCATCAAACTGTGCAAGAAATACTTTCTGTCCAACCGGGACATCCATATATCCTGTACCGCCATAGCCCAGAGAATAGGTATCCATAACCAGGGAATATAAAAAGCTGCTGGTTGGTTTTTCGTCATGTGTTTCAAAAATCTGTTCACATAAACCACTCTGCTTTGCTGCAATGGAAATCAGTTCTTTGTCATAAAAATTAATACCGAGCTTCTCAGCAATTAACTTTCCGATTTCTCTTCCGCCGCTTCCAAACTGTCTTCCGATTGTAATAACTATTTTGTCTTTCATAAGTATCAGCTCCTTTACTGTATTTATAAATTTATCTTTTTAACCTGATGCTGTTTATTCTGTCAGGATATTCAGCAATTTCTGGAAATATTCTGGAAGCTCTGAGTCAAATTCCAGATATTTCCGCGATCTCGGATGAACAAATCCAAGAACTTTTGCATGAAGCGTCTGTCCGGTTAAACGATAAGGACAGCTTTTTGGTCCGTACACATCATCTCCGAGTAATGGATGTCCGATGCTTGTCATATGCACACGAATCTGATGGGTTCTTCCTGTTTCAAGCTGACATTCAATATAGGTATAATTTTTGAATCGTTTTAAAACACGGTAATGTGTAATGGCATCTTTTCCGTTCTCGTAATTAACAGCCATTCTTTTTCGCTCTTTCGGATCTCTTCCTATCGGTGCATTTATTGTTCCTTCATCCTCTTTCAGAACACCATGTACAATGGCATGATATTTTCTGGTAATACTATGGACTCTCAGCTGGTTGGCAATAAAATTATGGGCATAATCACTCTTGCAAACCAGCAACAGACCTGTTGTATTCATATCTATTCTGTGAACTATGCCAGGTCTTAATTCTCCATTGATACCGGATAACTCTCCCTGACAATGATACATCAGGGCATTTACCAGTGTGCCGGAGTAATGACCGAGGGCTGGATGAACGACCATCCCTTTTGGCTTGTTGATAATCAGAAGTTCTTTATCTTCATAAACAATATCCAGAGGAATATTTTCTGCTACAATTTCAACTTCAATCGGATCCGGAATTTCGATAAAAACTTCTTCATCCAGTTTCAGCTTATGATTTGCTTTTACGATTTTATTATTTACCATTACCTGTCCTTCATCCAGTAATTTCTGTATTCTGGCACGGCTGAAATCAGTCATCCGGGCGGTAAGGTATTTATCAATTCGCTGCCCGCAGTCCTCCTGTTTTATCAGAAATGTATTTGATTCCATTTTATATTCCTAACCTTTTTCTAATTTTTTAAAAGAAAATATCTGATTTAAATCATCTTCTTTTATGAAAAACAAAACAATAATAATCAATAGTACCATAGAAATTGTCACATAACAGTCCGCAACATTAAATACCGGGAAGTCAATAAAGTCTGTTTTTATAAAATCAACAACATATCCATTTTTGATACGATCTGCAAGATTTCCAAAAGCACCTGCAATCAATATGGACAGACAGAACTGTAAAAAAGTATAAAGTCCTGTTTTTTGCGGCATAAGTACCGTAAGTTTTTCGATTCTGCAGATGGAATATGCAATAAAGGCAATCAATAATCCAGTCAGAACAATAAAGAATACAATCTTTCCGGATAACATTCCCCATGCCATTCCCCTGTTTTCAACGTAAGAAAAACTGATCAGACCGGAGATAAAAGAAATTTCTTTTCTGCCTGACAGATTCCTGACGGCCAGATATTTAGTATATTGATCGGCAAAAAAAAGAAAAACGATAAACAGACCCAAAAAAAGAAATTTGATATAAGACCGATATTTTGACTGTTTATTTGTCATGAAATTCACCATCCAGAATACAGACTAAGGCATTTTTCATTTCTACCCAGCTGACGGATTTATCAATCACTGCTTCTCCGATATTGTGAACAACAATGAATTTTATCCTGCCGGCTTCCATTTTTTTATCACTGTAGGTCGCATGGATGACATTATCAAGATCGATTCTGTTTTCAGATACCGGAAGATGGTAAGCTTTCAGAAGATCAAGTATCGCATCCATAACCTCCTGTGTAATATAGCCCTTTTTGTATGAGATATATGCAGCACCTGCCATTCCTATGGATACACATTCCCCATGCAATCTGTCCATGTAGACATATTTTTCTATGGCATGCCCCAGGGTATGTCCCATATTCAGCAAGGCACGTTCTCCCTGTTCCTTAAAATCATTTTCCACCACTTTCCGTTTGGTATCGCAGCTTACTTTTATGATATAAGCCAGCACGTCCTGTTTATGCTCCATAATATCTGAAACATGTTCTTTTAAATAGGAGAAGAATGCACGGTCTTTAATCACACCATATTTGATCACTTCACCCATTCCGGAAAGAAATTCTTTCTCTGTCAGTGTTTTTAAAGTATTGGTTGCGATATAAACCAGTTTTGGCTGGTAAAATGCTCCAACCATATTCTTATAGCCATCAAAATCAACACCGGTTTTTCCACCCACACTACTGTCAACCTGTGCCAGCAGAGAGGTCGGAATCTGGACAAAATCAATTCCGCGAAGATAAGTTGCTGCAGTATATCCGGTTAAATCACCTGTTACACCACCACCCAAAGCAACCAGAAGATCTTTGCGGTCAAACTGATGTTCAATCAGACAGGTGTACAGATCCTTTACCGTATATAAATTCTTATTCTTCTCGCCGGCTTTAAAGGTATAAACAATCACTTCTTTTGCAAGAGGCTGTAAAAGTTCCTGTATCTCTTCGGCATACAAAGGTCCGACCTGTGATTCTGTTACAATACAGATCTTCCTGTCCGTAATGTTTAATTTAGCCATTTCTTCCTGAAGATGGTCAAAGGTTTCTTCTATAACAATATCATAAATTGGAATACTATTCTCATGTACGGTAAGTCTTTCTGACATTCTGTTTTCCAATCCTTTCCTTTATAAATTATATAATGCTTCATTATTTATTAAATGATGCAATGTCAAATCCACCGCTTGTAAGCAGATCCTGGAAATCACCGGATATATCGACATTTTCAGGTGTAATAATAAAAATATAATTCGATACTTTCTGTAAATTTCCATTTACCGCATAACAGGAACCAGAAGTAAAATCAACAATTCTCTGTGCAATTTCAACATGGAGTCCTTCCAGATTTAAAATAACAGCACGTCCACTTAATAAAGTATCAGTTACCTCGCGAGATTCTTCCACACTTGTCGGTTTAATAATGCAAACTTCCATGCCACTCCTTCCTGTTCTCATAGGAACAACTTTGGAACTATTCTTTCCTTTTGTATTTTTTACCGGCTTTTCCTGTTCAAAAGCATCCTCATCTTCATAGGTATCTGTTTTTGACCTTCATCTAACAGGTTCTTCAGCACATCTTCCAGTTCGATCTCTTCCTCAGAAATTTCTACATCCTCATAATCGTCTTCATTGTAATCATCCTCATAATCATCCTCATAATCATTGTTCAGATGCATCATGTCTAAAAATTTATCTCCAAATTTACTCATTTTCCCTAAATCTCCTTAAGCTTATAATTTCTTTCGCCAAAGATACCGGTACCTACCCGCACACAGGTAGCACCTTCTTCAATAGCGGTATGATAATCCCCTGTCATTCCCATTGACAGCACATCCATACTTACATTATCAATGTTTTTGCTGCTAATGTCAACAGCTAATTTTTTTAATTTTCTGAAATATTCCCTGTTTTCTTCTTCATTTTCTACAAATGGTGCAATTGTCATAAGACCACAGATATGAATATTTTTAAAGTGTGCAATCTGCTGGATAAGCGGAAGAACCTCTTTGCAGGTAACACCGAATTTACTTTCTTCTTCTGCTACATTTACTTCAATCAGAATATTGACTGTCACATTCTTTTTGACAGCTTCTTCATTGATGGTTTCTGCCAGACGGAGAGAATCCACAGAATGAATTAACTCTACTTTGTCCACAATATATTTAACCTTGTTGCGCTGCAGGTGACCAATCATATGCCATTTAATATCCTTTGGCAGCTGCTCGTATTTATCACATAATTCCTGAACCTTATTTTCGCCAAATATGCGTACTCCATAATCATATAATTCCTGGATATTTTCCACCGGTTTTGTTTTACTTACAGCAATTAATGTTACACTGTCCTCGCTCCGGTCTGCTTTTTTACATGATTTTTTTACTTCTTCCAGTACATGAGAATAATTCTCTTTTAGCATAGTCAATACCTCTTTTCAAATTTTATCTGAATACAACAGCATTTTCCGTTACGACACTTCCATCAATTACGATATGGTCATATACCTTCAAACCATAGGAAGTGGATGTATTAATCAGAAAATAGTCGCTGCTTTCGGAAAGCTTTTCGATTCTCCGGAAAATGCAGTAACCACTGTTTACATTATAAACCCCTTCGAGGGAATCTGTTTGCCCGACTGTAAATGTTTCCACAGAATCATTTTTAATCAGGATGTCACCTTTGGCAAGTTCTTCATCATCAACATAATAATATTGCTCGTTTTCGTAAAAAATTTCCGGTGAAATAAATTTAACGGTTGTTGTTCCGGTTGTCTCGTCATAGACCTGTTTGCTGAACCCGGTTTCATTATCTTCGCCGCCGACCATGGAAAAATCCTTTGGAATGGTGAAGAAATCTTTCGTAACAACAGAAGTTTTCGGAATCTTTAATCCACTTACTTCTGTTTCCACGATCTGAATCTCAGCATATCGTTCGGAAGCATATTTTAACATATATTTATTCAGACTTACAAGTCCGAAGGTACAGTCATTCTGGGTTACTACCTGAAAATCTCCAACTACTGTTGTCCCGTCCTCTGTAAATTTGATCTTAATCCGTGTATCTGCCTGTCTGCTGTCCGCTTCTTCCGGAGTCAGTGGAATCAGTACATTCCAGTTTTCTTCCGTGATTATTTTATATGCTGGAGCACCCGATTCAATCAGATTTCCGGAAGAAATCTGATTTCGATTATAATTGGAATAATCGAAATCAGCCGCTGTGATTTCTGAAATCGGTTTATTCTCATAACCATCGGAATAATATTCCACAATACCGGAATTAGCCGCTTTGTTTACAGAATAATTATATCCTCCATCCGCACTCAGTTCCGAAATCTTCTGATTCAGCATATTCATATTTACACATTCTAATAATGCCGAGGATAAATCAATTTTGAAATTATAGGTTTCGGAATATGCAATATCGGAATAGGAAGTTGTAAAATTAGTAATATAGGAACGCAATGTTTCATAATCCGAATCGGACATTTCTGTACCGGATTCATTTGTAGCAAGATATTCCTGTATTTTTCCACTTTCATCTATGGTGTATATCGTAGTTCCGACAGAAGTACGCTCACCGGAGCGGACATAATAATTCAGATATCCTGCTGTATCTGATATTACCTGGTTTTCCGTTCGCAATAGTAAAGCCTGGTATGTCTTATTTGTCTGGTCCGCATTTTTTCCATAGACTACTTCATATATGGAAACTCTGTCCCTGGTAAAATACATAGCCATATAAATCAGAATATAGGCAAATATAGCAAAAAAAACAATAAAGCCAATATTTACAGATAAAGGCTTCCTGTATTTTATTATCTTTTTTTTCTTTTTCTTTCGTTTGATTTTGTCTGTTTTATCTGACACAATCTTAAGTCCTCCAAATTCATTATCTTCTATAGTATACATCAAAACTGGAAAAGTGTCCACAATACTTGAAAAAAAATTATTTTTTCAGAATAAAACCGGCTTTACTTGGAAAAATATAAATATAAATCTATAAAAGAAAGGATGATTTATATGAATACAAAGGGACTCGATTATACCATTCTTACGATTGCAATTATTGGAGCAATTAACTGGGGATTGGTTGGATTTTTTAAACTTGATCTGGTAAATATGATATTTGGGGATATGACAATTATTTCCAGAATCATTTATGCTATCATCGGATTATGCGGCCTGTATCTTGTCAGCCTTTACGGACGTGTTACAAATGCCATGAACAATTAATAATAAAAAGGTGCCGTATGGCACCTTTTTATCTGTACATCTCTCTCCATTCCAGATCACCGCGGTCCAGAGCCTTGATTAACAACTCTGCCGTTGCAAGATTGGAAGCAAGAGGAATATTGTTGATATCACATAATTTAAAAATATTATAAATATCCGGTTCGTGTAATTTAGGAGTCAGCGGATCGCGTAAAAATATTACAATATCCATCTGGTTGTCCTCTATCTGGGCACCAAACTGATGTTCACCGCCTAAATGTCCTGCCAGAAACTTATGAACATTTAAGTTGGTCACTTCTTCGATCAACCGTCCTGTCGTGGCAGTAGCATATAATTCATGGCGGCTTAAAATACCGCGATATGCAATGCAGAAATTTTGCATCAATTTCTTTTTGGAATCGTGTGCAATTAATCCAATGTTCATAATAAAACCTCCTATAGTGCTTTTCTTCTTTGTAATCCTACGTTGATAACAAATCCCATTCCGGCAAACAGACTTAATAAAGAACTTAAACCGTAACTGACAAATGGAAGTGTCAATCCTGTATTCGGCATCATTTTTGTTACAACGGCGATATTAATAAATGTCTGCACCGCTATAATCGTTGCCATCCCATTACAAATAACTTTTCCGGCGAGATCTTTTGCATGCACACCGACGTAAATACATTCAAAAGCAATCAGTGCCAGAAGCAGAATCACGGATGCCGTACCGACAAATCCCAGTTCCTCCCCGACAATGGCGAAGATGAAATCGGTCTGCGGCTCCGGAATCAGATTGCCATTCTTGACACTGTCTGGGCTGTCATTATCCAGCCCCTTTCCCCATAAACCACCGGAACCGATGGCAAGAACGGCATTATCCTGCTGGTAGCCGATAGCCTGTGCTTTCTCATTATCTTTATCATAGAATCCAACAATTCTGTTGTACTGATATTCTTCAAGAATGGTCTGATCCGGCTGCATAATCATGTAGATAAGCACCACTGCAACAGGTATCATAACACCAATCACACTGAAAATAATTTTATAACTCAACCCCGAACTGTAAATCATAATTGCAAAAATAATTACAATGGCAATACTTGTCGATAAATCCGGCTGTTTATAAATCAGAAGAAGCGGTATGCCAAAAAGAACAATTGTAGCCAGAAGTGTTTTCCAGTTATTTATTCTGTCTTTGTATTTATTAAAGAAATAGGCGAAAAACAAAATAATAAAAATTTTAGCAAACTCAGACGGCTGAATCTGTATCCCTGCAATTTCAATCCATCGCTGTGCCCCTTTATGATCTTCACCAAAAATTTTTACGGCAAGAAGAAGAATCAGGTTAAATGCATAAATAATCCATGCCATCCGCAGTATGAAATGGTAATCAATTAGTGCGATGATCATCATCACGATAATGCCGACAATAATACCGAGTAACTGTTTCTTTTCATAAGTCGGATTGTCAGTTGCACTTGCAATTACGTTTAATCCGAGTATGGATAATCCGGTAATGAAAAGAATCAGACGGACATTCAGATGATTAAACTGGTACATTTTTAACTTTGAAAGTAATTGTTTATAAAATCGAAGCATTGGAATCCCTTCCTGTATATATATTACATTGAAAATATTACTTTCCGTGATGTAATTCTTTGATTGGAATATTAGCAATCAGTGCGGGAACGGAACCATTATTTCCGTCAGACTCGGTCTGTGTAATCTGGATGTCCAGCCCTTCACTGTCAATTTCCATGTATTTTGCGATTACTTTTATAATATCGTTTTTTATCAGCTCCATTGTTTCCGGGGAGCAGTTTGCCCGGTCAGAAACAAGAAGAAGCTTTAATCTGTCTTTTGCAATATCACTGGATGTTTTTTTTCGAAATAAATCCATAACGCCCATTTTAAATCCCCTTTCTAATTCTTCTTAAATATGTTGGCAATCTTGGAAAAGAAACCGTTTCCGGCACTTAAATCAAGCATTGGAACTTCTTCTCCGAGGATACGCTTACAGATATTCATATAAGCCTGGCCTGCCAGCGTATTGTTTCCGGCGAGAGGTTCTCCCTGATTGGTTGAAATTACAATATTTTCATCATCCGGTACGGCACCGATCAGATTAATTGCCAGAATATCAAGAACATCCTCCAGCGACATCATTTCTCCCCTCTTTACCATGTCAGTGCGGATTCTGTTTACAATCAAATCAGTGCGTTTCATTTCATTTGCTTCTAACAGGCCAATAATTCTGTCCGCATCACGGATTGCGGAAACTTCCGGTGTTGTTACAACGAGTGCACGGTCTGCTCCTGCGATTGCATTTTTAAAGCCCTGTTCAATTCCAGCCGGGCAGTCCAGAATTATGTAGTCAAATTCCTGTCTTAATTCATTTGTAAGTGCTTTCATCTGTTCCGGTGTAACACTTGTCTTATCCCTTGTCTGGGCCGACGGAAGCAGATAAAGATTATCATAGCGTTTATCCTTAATCATAGCCTGTTTCGGACGGCAGTTACCTTCTACAACATCTACGAGATTGTAGACGATTCTGTTTTCAAGTCCCATAACAACATCCAGATTTCTAAGACCGATATCAGTATCGATCAATACGACTTTCTTATTCAATTTTGCAAGGCCTGTACCTACGTTTGCTGATGTTGTTGTTTTTCCAACACCGCCTTTTCCCGATGTAACAACTATTACTTCACTCATTTTTACACCTACAAATCCTTTCTCGTAATTTTAAAATTTTAAAACATTTAATAAATCCTTACTTAACGGATCAATATAGATCGTTCCGTTATTTAAGTAAGCAATTTTTGTCTCCGGTTTTGCCTTTTTCTGCCTTTCCGGACAGCGGGCAATGGTATCGCCTATCCTTACCTGGACAGGTGCCATGTCAAGAGCAACGATGAATGCTTTTCCATCACCGTTCATACCGGCAGAAACCGTTCCCTTTAATGAACCCAGAATAATAATATTCCCGCCTGCGGATACACTGGCCCCCGGATTAACATCCCCGATTACCACAATAGAGGTATCGCTTTCCAGAATCTGACCGGAACGCAGTGTTCCGCGGAAAAACTTTCCGGTATTCTTATCCACGGCAGCCGTGGGCTCAGGCATGGGTTCATCTTCCTTATTATCATCTATATTTTCAATTTTTTCAACTGATTTTTTAAAAATTTCTGTAAGTTTTTCATCATGATCAATAATACATGCAATATTCAGATCCGATGATTCGCTGATGACGTTCAGCAGTTCCTTCTGCTGTTCATCATCCAGATTTCTTCCTTCAAAAGAAATAGCCATTGTTCCGTTTCCGAAAAAACGGGCAGATTCTTTTAATTTTTCTTCCAGCTGGTTTTTGATTTCGTCAAATGATGTATCTGAATCCATGACGACTACAATTCCATATTTATTTCCCTTTATTACAATAGAATTTTTCTTCATGTGATCTTCCCTTCCCATATAGTATGTCAGTTACTGTGCAGCCGTCGTGTCCGAAGCCTTTACCGGGCCGTCGGATGTGCCGGCAAGAATCTGATCCAGAGTTATTTTTCCGAAATAGAAGTCATACACGTCATTTGCCAGTTTGATGGCATTTCCAGAGGTATAACCATTCTGGAGAACAACACTCATGGAAATCTGAGGATTATCAAATGGTGCATAGGATATTACCAGTGCGTGGTCAGGTGTCTTTTCATTTTCCTGTGCCGTACCGGTTTTTGCAGCAATGCTGCTTCCAAAATGCTTACTCATTCCATAATTCGTTGAATCAGCAGCAGATTTCATACCCTGCTGTATGGTGCTGATGGTAGAATCCGCAACTGCCAGTTTTGTCTGGGATTTCTCTGCAGCAGTCTGTTCATTTCCGTTTACATCCACTACCTTATCAATCAGTGTAAGCTCATAATTTACACCATTTGAAGCAATGGTATTTACATATCGGGCAAGCTGTACACCGGTAAAGCTGTGGGAACCCTGACCGATTGCAGATGCAACACCACTGGTTGTTGAAAAGAGTGGTGCGGATTCTTCTACTTCTACACCGGATTTAGAGGTAAGACCGTACATATCACCGTATTTTTTCAGACGTTCCAGTGCTTCGCTGTCGGAGTAAGTACCGTTTGACATGCTTCCGAGACGGTATGCAGTTTCATAAAAGAATACATTACAGGATACTTCTATCGCTTTTACCACACCGATCGTTCCATGTGAACTCGGATAAATCCAGCATTTTGGTGAAGGAGTAATCTTGGTAAAGATACCCGGACAGTTTATACCGGTCGCGGCTGTGATAACACCTTCCTCCAGACCAGCCGTTGCAGACAGCGGTTTGAAGGTAGATCCCGGAGCGGTACGCATCTTTGTTGCTCTTGCATACAGCGGGCTGGATTTGTCATCATTTAACAGATTCCAGTAATCCGAGTCAATCGCACCGGAAAATACATTATTATCATAGCTTGGATAAGATACCATGGCAACCACATCCGAAGTACCAGGTTTTACCATGGTAACGGAAGCGGAACACGGATTCAGGGCAAGCATTGCCGGAGTAATGGTAAGACTCTTTATCTGTGACAGCATGAAATCATATGCAGATAAAGAACCGCTGGTCAGCCTTGAATAAGTGGATTCATCATAGGCAAGCACTTCCTGGTCATAAAGAAGCTTGCATACCTGGTTGCCACCGATCGTTCCGTTATAAATCAGGTACTTATAAATCAGTTTTGTAAAATCCTTATCCTTCTCTATATAATTCTTAATATAGGAAACCAGTGAATTATAAATGGTGTCCCGGTCAATGTAGGTATCTTCCACATCGAGGATGCTTGTATCCACCCAGTCATTATCAATACAGTATAAAAGCATATTGCGAAGGCTCAGACCATCACGCATCCAGTTTTTATAGGTTTCGTCATCGGTATCAATGCTGCTCTTCGGAATCAGGTTTACCCCATAAGAACTGTCGGAAAGCAGATTAAAGATATAGGTATAATATTCATTCATCTCCGCACTCTCCGAAGACAATGCACCTGCCTGGCTGTTATACAGCTGATTTTCTATCGTTTGCAGAACCTCTGTTTTACGGGAATTCATTCTTGCATAAATGGTTTTCTCGTTTTCACTTGCATTCTGCAGATTGAATTTGTCACAATCAACAATATTGTTATTAATAATCTGGAAATAAGCATCGTATACGGAAATTTTCCAGTCCTTATTATTATTTTCATCCACAAGACTGTTGACCATGTTGGAAGCAAGAATGGAAGCAAGATGCTGTTCAATCAGATGGTAAATACCGATCTGCAAATCGGAATGAATCGTCAGATAAACATCATTTCCTGCCACGGATTTCTTCTCATCCACAACGGACTGTACCTGTCCCATGTTGTTGACAAGAACCTTCTCATATCCTTTTGTTCCTGCGAGCTGACGCTCATAGCTTTCCTCAATTCCGTCTTTTCCGACAATATCATTCAGTTCGTACTTAATGTCGTCATCCGCAAGCTGGCTGTTCAGTTCATTCATCTGTTCTTCCGATATCTTTCCGGTATATCCGATAATATGTGAAAAATACCGGCTGTTATTATAAATACGCTGGGTATCTTCCCCGATGGTTACACCCGGCAGTTCATTGGAACTTTCGTAGATGGCAGCCATCGTATTTTCGCTGACGTTCTTCGCGATCGTGGTACTGATGTATTTCTGATACATATTCAGGGACAGATCATAGCGGATCATGGCGATTTTCCATGCCTGTTCTTCATCATAGGATTCGTCAATATTGTATTTTTCGGAACTTTTTAAATATTCCACCGCCTGCTGTGCTGTGGTTTCCGATAATTTCTCGTCCTTGGTATCAAGTGTTTCTTTTCCGTATATATTTTTCAGGAAACGTGCTTTCGTACTGTCACTTAGAGAGCTGGAATAAGAATATGTATAAATATTCTCCGCCCCATTATTGCTAACCGTACATACAACAGGGAAATCATTGATCAGGGAATCCCCATTTTTCTCGATAATTGTAATTGTTTTGCTGATGATTTCATTCATCTGGCTGTTTTTATAAACGGAACTGTCCAGACGGTCTTCGATCTGGACGGAATAAGTCGTTTCGTTATAAGCAAGCAGATTACCGTCAGCATCATAGATATTTCCGCGGGTTGCAAGGGAATATCTTGTTTTTTCTGTTTTCTGGTTCATTTCCAGTATGTAGGAATTTGAATCCGTCGCAATCTGAAGATAGAATACTCTGGATAAAAGGGCAGAAAACATAATTAAAAATATGACACAGATAACAAATGTCCTGGAACGGATTGTTTTAATCAGGATCTCCCAAATCTCTTTTAACAAGTTTTTCTTCACCTCTTTTTTCAAATTTGTCCAGTTTTGTGCTGATGACTTTTAACAGCCGGAAAATAAATACTGCCACAAATGCAGTATAGATCACTTCCGGAAAAATGATGGCCTTAAAATAATTCGCAAGATCCAGATAACCGCGCAACAGAAATGTAACACAGTAATATAGGAAATTATAAGCAAGATCGCTTGCCATGGTAAGCAGTACCGGAATACAGATATCATCAGTATAGAAAATCTCATTAAACAGCCCGTTGATATATCCGAGATACATGAATAATATGCCGTTCATACCGATAACACCAGAGTACCCATAAAAGATATCAAGCAGAATCCCTGACAGAAATCCCATGTACATTCCATGTTTTTTTCCCCGTATAAAACCGGAGCAGCATACAAAAATCAATAAAAGATTTGGTGATATGCCGCCAATGGAAATCGTTGCATGAAATGTGGTCTGGATAATAAAAATAATAAATATCAGTAACAGGGATATCAGATTTCTTAACATAACATTCCCTCCTACTGTGCCGTGTCATCTTCAACAGTTTCTTTTAACTGTGTAATAACCAGTACTTCTTCTATCTGTGAGAAATCCACAACAGGCATAAGATAACCTGATTTAGTAAGTTTATTGCCATCGTCTGTAATATTTGTTATGTATCCGATCAGGATACCCGGAAGGTATTTATCACTGATATAAGATGTGAGCAGCATATCCCCATCTTTGATGCCTGCATCTTTGCTGATACCGGAAACGCGGATATAACCTTCGTTCATTAATTCCAAATCACCGGATACAATACAGTTATCAGAAGTGGAAGCTGATTTTGCACTTACATTGCTGCTGTCATTGATAATCGTAGTTACTTTTGAATAATTCTTTCCCACATAGGTAACACGTCCGACAAGACCGGCATCTGCAAGCACATTCATATCCACTTCGATGCCGTCCTCCGAACCTTTATCAATCGTAAATTCAGAAAACCAGTTATCCGGCTGCATACTGATTACTCTGGCTGCAACCTTTGGATAATCAGAGTAAATATCATCCAGCTGGTACAGTTCGCGTAATTTCTCCAATTCGCTTTGCTGCTGAATCAGGATACTGTTCTGGGACTGGATATCTGCCAGTTTCTGCTTTAATTCCTTATTTTCATCCTGAAGTTTTGCATATTCCTTAATCGTGTCTGACTTATCAGCCAGCCAGAGACCGACATGATTCATCCCTTTCTGTACAGGTACTACGATCTGTGCTGCTGAATTTTTTATGGTATTGCCAAACGGCTCACTGATAAAAGATACAATAATGAGCAATGCACAGCTGCAGGACAGAAACGTAAGGATATATTTTGCTGGAATTGTATGTTTTGTGCGTTTTTTCACGGTTCCCATATCCTCTCTGATTTAAATTTTACGTTCAGTAATTAGTTATACTGTTTCTCTCTTGGTATATAGGTAAGACCGGATAACTCCGGAGTAGTAACGATGGATGCAATTCCACGGATAACGGTTTCGGAAGGATTCTCTGCCATATTTACCTTCAGTCCGGTTTCTTCCGTAATTAATTTATCGATATTTAAAATCTTTGCAGAACCGCCGGTCAGATAAATGCCCTTTGCATAAATATCCGCGGTAAGTTCCGGTGGAGTTCTCTCAAGAATCAGTTTAATATTTTCGATAATCTGATGAAGCAGTTCCTTGATCGCCTCATGAATCAGGGATGCAGAAATTTCCCTTGCATTTGGAAGTCCGGTAAGGATATTACGTCCATAGGTCATGGCAATGATATCTTCATCCGGTTCAATGGCATCGGCAAGCTGCATCTTTATCTGTTCCGCAGATCTGCTTCCAATAATCAGATTATATTTCTTTCTTACAATTCCGCAAATTGCTTCGTCGAATTTAGAACCGCCGGTTTTAATTAATTTGCTTAAAACAATACCGCCCAGGGAAATAACGGAAATCTCAGTTGTATCAGATCCGATATCCACAATCATATGTCCGTTCGGACTTTGTACATCGATTCCCATACCTACAGCATCTGCAATCGGTTTTTCTACAACGGTAATATTTTTTGCTTTCAGTTTTGCATCAAGAATAACATCATAGAATGCACGTTTCTCTACTTCTGTAACATCAGTAGGAACTGCGATACAATAATCTGCACCGTTTACGGTTTTTCCTCCGTTTAATTTTTTATAAAAACAGCTGAACAGTGTTTCCATATTTTTAATGTCCGCAATTACACCGAATTTTACCGGAAAGGAAACATTGATATTTTCCGGTGCTTTTTCATACATTTCAAAAGCCTGGTTTCCAAAGCTGAAAATTTCATTTTTATTTTTGATTGCGATAACGTTTTTTTCATTTAAAATATTATCACTGGAACTGCTGTACATTTTAATGTTGCTTGTTCCTAAATCGATTCCGTATACATGCTGTGCCATTTTTTGACTCCCTTTCTGTTTCTGAATATTACAATAAATTTTTCTCACTGAAGCTCATGTATTTATTATCTCCAATAATTATATGGTCAATCAAAGATATACCAATCAGTTCTCCCGCTTCCCTTATTTTCCTGGTACTTTCCAGATCGTTCCGGCTCGGTGTAGGATCCCCACTGGGATGATTATGCATCATGATAATGCTTACTGCCTTATATTTCAGGGCTTCCAGAAAGATTTCCCGCGGTGCGGCAACCGCATAATTGACAGTTCCCATCGACAGTACACTCTCTGCAAGCAGTGCAGATTTTGAATCAAGCATTAAAAGCCAGAGTTCCTCTTTTTCCTTATGCCGCAAAGACTCCATATAATAAGACGCAACGGTCTGTGGTTCGCGGAAAATAAGCTGTTTTCCGCGGCCTGTGGAGGCAATCCGTCTTGACAGTTCGGCCATGCAGACAATCTGTATCGCCTTTACCATACCGATTCCACGGATTTCCATCAGTTCTTTTACGGACAGATTACTGAGACCGGTAAGACCTTTCGGACCGGTCAGATTTAAGATCTGCTCCGCAAGTTCCACGGATGGTATGCCATTTGCTCCTGTCCGTATGATAACGGACAGAAGTTCTGCATCGGTTAATGCACCCGGACCACAGGAGAAACATCTCTCGTAAGGTCTTGACTGAGCGGGTAATTCTTTCATTTTCTTTTTTTCTTCCATATAAACAACCTTTCCTGTCTCTCCCGGCAGGGCATGGTCACTATATTTTATAATATCACATTTGCAAAATATTGTATATATAAAAATTATTACACTTTTGTGTCTATTTAATGAAAAGCGTATTTATATCGATATGGCCGTTGTTGATAAGGTATTGCAACGATTTCATGATACCAAGCTTTGCATGATACCAGGTCAGTCCGCCCTGGAAATATACGGCATACGGAGGTTTGATCGGACCGTCTGCACTTAACTCGATGGACGCACCGGAGATAAATGCACCGGCGGCCATGATAACATCGGCATCATAGCCAGGCATGGCCCATGGTTCCGGTACAACATGGCTGTCAACCGGAGCGGCTGCCTGGATGCCCTTGCAGAATTCGATGACACCTTCCGGAAAACCGAATTCCACAGCCTGGATAATGTCGTGACGCTTTTCCGTGCTGTTCGGAACAACTTTAAATCCCAGTTTTTCATAGACATTGGCAGCAAAGATAGCACCCTTTACGGCGGAAGCTGTTACGGTCGGGGCAAGGAAGAGTCCCTGATAGAAGCTTCTGTTTACACCGAGGGAAGCACCGACTTCTTTTCCAAGTCCCGGAGTCATCAGACGGTAAGATGCATTCTCCACACATTCTTTTGTTCCGGCGATATATCCGCCAAGCGGTGCAAGTCCGCCACCCGGATTTTTAATCAGCGAACCGACAATCATATCTGCTCCGAAATCAGAAGGTTCTGTCACGTCAACGAATTCCCCATAGCAGTTATCGACCATTACGATAATATCGCTGCGGATGCTTTTAATAAAGTGGATGGCTTCCCCGATGTCTGCCACACTCAGGGTCGGACGCGGAAGATATCCCTTGGACCGCTGGATTTCGATTAATTTTGTTTTATCGGTAATGGCATTTTTGATTCCTTCAAAATCAAAAGCTCCGTCCGGTAGAAGCTCCACCTGCTTATAGGTAACACCGTATTCCGCAAGAGAACCTTTTGTTTCGCGGATACCGATTACGCCCTCTAAGGTATCGTAAGGTTTGCCCGATACGGAGATCATCTCATCACCCGGTCTTAAATTACCAAACAAGGCGATGGTAAGTGCATGTGTGCCACAGGCGATCTGCGCACGCACCAGGGCATCTTCCGTGTGGAAAACATCGGCAAAAACAGCTTCTAAAGTATCCCGTCCCGGATCTGTGTAACCATATCCGGTCGAACCTTCAAAATGCATTTCACTGACCTGGTTTTTCTGCATTGCCTGAATAACCTTCAGTTGGTTAAATTCGGCTGTTTCGTCAATCTCCCGGAAACGATCCTCCAGATTCTTTAATATTGCATTGGAAAAATCAAACACTTCCTTTGAAATTCCAAGATTCTCATATGAGGTATATAATGTCTGCATTGTAAACTCCTTTATACTGATAAATTCTGACATTCGGAAACCAGGTGGGCAAGGATCTGGTCTTTGTCCATCCCGAAGTCTTCATAATTAACCCACCGCACGTCTTTTTCCCGGCGGAACCAGGTGAGCTGGCGTTTGGCAAAATGTCTGGTATCTCTTTTGATGGTATAGATGGCTTCTTCCCGTGTACAGTTTCCGTTGATATAATCACACATTTCTTTATAGCCGATGCCCTGCATGGATACAAGGTCTGTGTGATATCCGTGGTTTAACAGCCAACGGACTTCATCCTCCAGACCGGCAGCAATCATCAGATCCACGCGTTTGTCAATTCTCTGATAGAGAAGGGTGCGATCCATATTTAAGACAAAATAACGGAAATCATACGGCGAAATACGCTGACGCTGTTCCTCATTGTGAACAGAAATTTTTTCACCGGTCTGGTGATAATATTCCAATGCCCGGATAACCCGTTTTACATTATTGGCATGAATGTCCCTGGCGGACTGTTCATCCACTGCGGCAAGCATTTTATGAAGTATCTCTGCCCCGTCCCTGGCTGCGACTGACTCCAGTTTCCTGCGGTATGCCATGTCATTCTTTTCTTCCGTAAACTGGATATCATACAAAAGGGACTGGATATAAAATCCGGTTCCTCCTGCAATAATCGGTATTTTTCCAGCCTGATAGATTTCTTTTATCGCTGCTTTTGCTTTTTCCTGAAAAATATAGATATTAAATTCTTCATCCGGCTCCAGTTCATCGATTAGATAATGGCGGATACCATGCATTTCTTCCAGTGTGACCTTTGCAGAGCCGATATCCATATGCCGGTAGATCTGGATAGAATCCGCACTGATAATTTCCCCGTTGATTTGTTCTGCCAGGCGGACGGACAGTTCGGTTTTGCCAACCGCGGTCGGACCCGTCAGAATAATTAATGGTGTTCTGTTTTCCATATACATTTCCTTTCCGGCTGGATTACACGATTCGTTTAAATTTCTTTTCCAGCTCATATTTGCTCATTGAGATAATGGTCGGACGGCCATGTGGACAGTGATATGGATTATCCAGGGTCAGCAGCTCATCAATCAGGGTATTGGCTTCCCGGATGGACAGTCTGTTGTTTCCCTTTACTGCCGCCTTACAGGACATGGAAGCAATCCGTTCCATGATAAGCTCGGAACCGCCTCGGATATTTCCGTCATCGGCAAGGGTATCAATCATTTCCATAAGCATATCTTCCCGCGCCAGTTTATATAAATCATACGGAACCGTATGAACGGCATAATCATTTCCGCCAAATTCTTCGATTTCATAGCCTGCACGTGCAAATTCCACATGGTATTTTTTTACCAGTTCCCCTTCCCGCAGGGACAGATTCAGGATCATGGGCGGATTCAGCTCCTGTGAAATATTCTCTTTTGCTTTCAGACTCTTCATGGTGCGTTCAAACAGGACTTTCTCATGTGCCGCATGCTGGTCGATGATGAACATCTTTTCCCCATATTCCACGATCCAGTAGGTTTCAAATACCTGTCCCACAATCCGGGTTCTCGTTCGGGCATCTTTTGAAAGAAAACTGTCATCAAAAAGAGTCATCTGCTCCGGCTTCCGGTAGTCATTTTCCTCTTTTAATATCGGAGGGGAAGAAACCAGTATTTCCGGCTTTTGCTGTTCTTTCTGTATTTCCTGAGAGTTTGTGCTTTTCGGATTTTCCGGCAGTTTTGTATTTTGTATTGTTTGAATCTGCGGCTCTTTCTCTTTTTCCCGTCTTTTTGTTTCAAATATTTCTGGTGTTTTCGTAACCTCTCTTTTTAAAGGGGCAGGAATTTTCTCTTCTTCTGCTTTTACTTCCACAATGAGATTTTTTCCTTCCAGTGTTTCATGAATCAGTTTTACTATTTCGGGATATATCTCGTCTGCATTCCTAAGCCGTAGTTCCATTTTGGAAGGGTGGACATTTACATCTATCAGTTCCGGTTCAATCTGGAACTGCAATGCCGTGAACGGATATTTGTGCTGCATCATGAAGTTTTTATAACCTTCTTCAATGGATTTGTTAATAATCATGCTTTTGATAAAACGTCCATTGATAAAATAATTTTCAAAATTGCGATTTCCACGGGAAATCAGAGGCTTTCCGATAAATCCTTCTATCTGTATATTTGGAGCAGAAAAATGGACTTCCAAAAGATTAGAGGTGATTTCCCTTCCGAAGATCTGGTAGATTACGTCTTTCAGATTTCCATTTCCGCTGGTATTTAAAATATGTCTGCCATTATTAATAAAGCGGATGGCGATTTCAGGATGGGATAATGCCATCCGTTCCACGATATCACTGATATATCCTGCTTCGGTCATGGCAGACTTTAAGAACTTCTTCCGTGCCGGTGTATTGAAAAACAGATTCCGGACGATGAAGGTTGTGCCATCCGGAACACCGACATCCTCAATGTCATTTTTCGGTGTTCCGCCGGTTATTTCATAACGGCAGCCCATTATGGCGGATTTGGTTTTGGTAATCAGTTCGACCATGGAAACGGCGGCAATGCTGGATAATGCTTCTCCTCGGAATCCCAGAGAACCGATGGACAGTAAATCCTCCGCAGTCTGTATCTTACTGGTGGCATGTCTTAAAAACGCAGTCGGAATATCTTCTTTCGGGATTCCGGCTCCGTTGTCCGTGATCCGGATCAGGGAAATTCCGCCCTCTTTTATTTCAATGGTAATTGCCGTTGCCATTGCGTCAATGGCATTTTCCGTCAGCTCTTTTACCACGGAAGCCGGTCTTTCAATGACTTCGCCGGCTGCAATCTGATTAATCGTATTTTCATCTAAAACATGTATCTGCTCCACGAAACTTACATTCCTTTCTCAACACTCCAGCGGTTTTTTAATTTGCTCTGAAGCCTGTAAAGTGTGTTTAATGCTTCAATCGGTGTGAGATTTCCAATATCCAGCTCTTTTAATTCCTTTAGGATATCTTCGTCTTTTACCGTGTCAAATAAGGACATCTGGGCCATATCCAGTTCGTCCGGCTGGTTTTTGTTTCTCTTTTTATGATGCGTCTGTGCCGCAATCTCCTTTGCATTTTTGGAAATATCCGCATCGGAAAGCTGGATGGCAAGCTCTTTCGCCCGCTCGATTACACTGTCCGGTACGCCGGCAAGTTTTGCAACCTGGATGCCGTAACTCTTATCCGCACCACCCTGTATAATCTTTCGCAGGAAGACAATATTATCGCCTTGTTCTTTTACGGCAATACAGTAGTTATTTACCCCACTTATCATGCCTTCCAGTTCTGTCAGCTCATGATAATGCGTGGCAAATAATGTCTTTGCTCCCAGAAGCTTTGTATTGCTGATATATTCCACAACTGCCCAGGCAATACTTAAGCCGTCGAAG
>ENA-OPBL01001130-OPBL01001130.1-human-gut-metagenome-genome-assembly--contig:-NODE-1130-length-24905-cov-15.417344_pt1 | contig 24905 bp, 27 predicted proteins | sample MGYA00241073_ERZ501461 | MGnify/ENA primary metagenome ERZ501461 (study PRJEB25962, sample SAMEA2042630) | human gut metagenome | biome: human gut; feature: human-associated habitat; material: faeces... | reverse complement strand
TCTGATTTTCTTCCTTTGATAAAATTTCTTCAATCGTCATTGCATTCACCTTCCTTAAATTTTCCTTTTATTAGCTTAAATCTTGAGCTAATTCTATCTTCATATATTATCTTAGGAATCACCTTGAGTATCATTTCAGGATCATCTTGGGTATCACTTAACTGTCATCTTTCGGTGTTCCATAACTAATTTTTTATTCAGTTTATCAAATATATCTTTATACTCTGCACCTTGATTTCCTAAAACTATAGAATTAATAATTGACAATATCATTGCTTGTCCACCACATACCGAATTCCGATCATAGTCATCAGGTATTTCATCTCCCGCAATTGGAATCTCTACTTCATTAATCCACCATTTATCAATCTTATTATAGATTTCCAGCATATCAGCAAATAATTTAGCATCCTTCTCTGTAAATCCATCATTTAGATTTTTTAGTAATTCATGTGTAATGTCGTTTCTTCTTTTTCGTATTATTTGATATTTTTCAAAATCATCTGCTGTTATTGCTTCAGATTGAATAAACCACTTTAATGAAGAATCCTCAATGTTTTTATCTAACGCTCTTACTTCTTTTTTATATTCTACAGTTTCTTCAAATATATAGTTATCTCCATCCCACTTTTCATCAGAATAAAAATCTCTAATCTGATTTATTACATAATCTTTTAAGCATTCATAATTTAAAACAAATATAGCAGCAAAATTTACATTAAATTTCAAAATATTCTCATCTAAAATGTTTTTCCAATTATCCATAGTTTCCTCTGTAAATATCTTAATAATTCAATTTCAATGCTCTATAATTCTTAAACTATATAATTCCTGGTAAATATACTGTCCAATACCAATCACTATCTATCATTGCTTGATACATTGCTGCTTTCCATGAATTAATACTAATGGACTGCTCATCTTCAATATATTCTAACAACCTATCCACAGCTAATTGTTTTCCCCCTCTTTTAAATAATATTTTTATTCTATGGAAACATGATTGATATACTTCAGCAGCATGAACTTTGTAAATATCATTAAGTCCAAATCCTTCTTTCGAAAAGCTCCTCCTTATACGTTCACACTTAACTTTTCCCAGTATCTCTGGAGGATCCGCATAAAAATAAAATGATACTTCTTCATTTTCAATTAATCTGGCTTTCAACCAAATACAATCATCAAAATCATCATAATATGGATGAAATGGCTGTTCTGAATAACTAGAAAATGTTGATGCTGATTTTCCCGCATTGCATTCCGAACAAGATGGCACCAAATTATAAGGTGAAATCGAATATGTAACATATTTTGTCTTAGGTAAAAAATGATCTAAATTGTCAGCAATATTTTGTTGACAATATGGACATTTACCATTTGGAGCTGAAAGTAATATTTTGTCATAATATTTTCTATTTGGTTCCTCTTTAGGAACAAACTTTTGTTTATATAAAGCTACCATATCATCTTTTGTTGCAATTGACTCAACATTATCATGTTCAGGAATTGTATATAATTTACCTATTGTGGCTAAATCATCATATTCAATCGTTTTTTCAATAATCTTTTCTTTGACTAACTCTATATGTCCCTTTCTCGGATTTTTCATTCTCATAATACAATTGTTCAAAATTGGTTCTATATCATTGTCTGGTTTTCTTATTTTTTTCATTATACATTTTCCTTATCAAACATGTACGCTCTAAGTATTGATTTTGCTTCATTCCCTAGTTCTCCATTAAACAATGATAAAGCCTCATCATAAGAATTCTTTTTTTCAGAGGCATCTCTCAACATAGAATGAAATCCTGATTTTTGAACATCATATCCAAAAATTTCCGTAGTTATCTCTCCTAAATTTTCACCATAAGTTTCTATTTCAGGACGATCAAAAATACGATATTTCCCATTCCTTCTAATTTTCCAAACACATTTTCGAGGCACTTCTTGAACAATAACCGGCGAGTGTGTTGCTATAATCGCAACTCCATTTCTATATGTCAATAATTCAGAAAGTGCACGAATAAATGCTGCCACAAGAGGAGGATGCAAGTGTTCTTCAGGTTCATCCAATATAACTATCGTTTTTTCCTCCACAAAATTAACCAAGCTAACAAGTGTCAATAAAATATTTTTATGTCCTGAACTAAGAACTGCAAATCTTTCACTTACCATTGTCCTAAAATATTCTGATTCCAGACGATTTTTATATTGAATTTTATTCTCATCCTTTTTCATTGGTAACTTATCGCATATTTCTTTGTACTTATTGTCATTTTTCTCACTCCACTCTTTTATATTTAATTCTTTAAATGTACTGTCCGATTGAAGAATGTCTATTGAGCGATTCCACAGTTCCTTTTTTATACTACTTTTAATTATTGGATAATAATTATCAAAAAATAAACCATGCAATTGATTATATTTAGCATATCTATTTCTTTTTCCCTCGTCATCATATTGTGCGTAAATCAATCCAATATATTTATATGGTATTTCACTATTGGGAACATCATCTTCACATATCGGATCATCAAACGCACTAAACGAGATATTTACAATGTTAGCAAATGTTTCACCCCATCCTGTTTCAACTACCCCATATTGTTCTTTCTGATTATTAAAAAGAAGAGCTTTTAACATCCCCTTTATTATTGTTGTCTTACCTATTCCATTGTTTCCAATAAGTACATGAATATTACTAGATGGCATATTATTTTCAGCATCTACTCTAAAATCGAGATGTTGATTGTCACCTGTAATTAAATCTTTATCTGGTAGAATATATTTAAAATCATAATCTGTTAATACTGCCCCTCCATCTGCAATTCTGTGAAATTGGCCTTTTACTGTACTTACAGATATATCTCTTAATAAAGATATTTGGGTCACTCTTTGTTCAACAATTTTATTAAACAATTTCAAATCATATGCAACATCTTTTAATCCATTTAATATTTCTATCCTCTTATTACAATCTTTTAAGTTGGAGTAATAATATGTACTCGTTCCCAACGAAAAATAACCTTCTGGCAAAGATGTAAAGCTATCAGGTAATGCTGCTCTGCGTTCTGTCTGTCCTTCTCTACCAATTTTAATACTACCTATCAATTCATTTAAATAATACACTTTATAAACAGTTTCAAATTCAAACCAATCATCCCACTTACTATTTTCAAGATAAACATTATCTTCAGAATTATCATAAAAAAAACTATCTTTTACAAAAAATCTCATAACAAATACCTTCTTGCCCTCCTTCATTAGTCAAATGTCTTATATTAGCCCTATCTCATCCACTTCCTTTTATTTCTTCGCTCCATATGTTGCTGTGCTTTCAGCAACCTTCATGGGCACATAATTTGCTTCTGCATATGATATTGATTTGTCTCGAAAGTTAACAACCTTTTCCTCTCCCATATCATTATTATCTGTCCAAAGTTCGCACTGTGTCATAACAGTCTGAACTGCATCCTCCATACCCTCTGGCGGATACTTATGTTTTTTCAGCAGTTTCTTTATAAGCATACGCATTTTTGCTCTCGCTGATTCTCGTTTCTGCCAGTCAATTGTTTTATTTCTTCGGAGAGTGTCTGCAAGTTCTTTTGTAATCGCTATCAGTTCTTCATTTTCATAGAAATCCTTTATTGCCTGTGGCTTAGTTAATGCATCATAGAAGGCAAGCTCATCAGCAGTAAGCCCAAGCTGGTCGCCTTCCTTCTTGGCTGCCGCAATCTGTTTTGCAAGATTCAGCATTTCCTCAATAACTTCTTCATTTGTCAACATACCATTAAGATATGCATTAAGCGAACGCTGCATAATTTCACTAAACTTCTCAGATTTAACTACATTAGTTCTGCGATATACTGAAACCTGTTCTGCAATCAACTTCTTAAGAAGTTCAACCGCAAGATTCTTTTCTTTCATATTGGCAACTTCTTCAAGAAACTTCGGATCAAACAGTGAAAATTCCTCTTTGATATCTGAGAAAAGATTGATAACTCCATCACTTTTGATACTCTGCTTTAAAAGCTCATTTATCCTTGCATTCATTTCTGGAAGAGAAATCTTCTTGCCAACTCCCGTATTTGTTAGCCTAAGAACGAGAACACGCACTGATTCAAAGAATGCTGCTTCAAATCGACTTTCTTCATCAACCAACGAAGAACAGAGCGACAATGCCTGATGTAGCATAAGTGCTTCTTTTACAAACGAGTCCTTATCGTCTACTTTTTCTCTGTCCATAATAAAGTTAACAGCACCACTGATAGTTTTTGCTCTTTCAAGGTCTGTTCCACCTGTAAACTTCGAGTAATCATATCCGTGGAACATATCCCGACAAACTGACAGCTTTTCCAAGAACTTTGGATATGCTACCTTTGCAACATCAGTATCGCCATAGTTCTTTTTATCACGAGAAGTATAATCATTCATTGCCTGTTTCAATGCAGATGCAATTCCAACATAATCTACAACAAGTCCGCCTTCCTTATCACGAAACACACGATTTACACGAGCGATAGCCTGCATGAGATTATGTCCAGACATTGGCTTATAAACATACATAGTTGCAAGTGAAGGAACATCAAAGCCTGTCAGCCACATATCAACAACAATTGCTATCTTCATAGGGCTGTTATTATCTTTGAATTTCTTAGCAAGTTCATCCTTATGATGTTTATTGCCAATAATCTTTCTCCATTCTTCCGGATCATTATTACCAGAAGTCATAACAACTCCAACTTTCTCAGTCCATGCAGGACGAAGTTCTAAGATACGCTTGTATATCTTCATTGCAATAGGACGAGAATAAGCAACTATCATTGCCTTTCCTGTTAAAAGATTCTCTCTGTTATTCTCATAATGGTCAAGAATATCACAGACAAGGGAATTGATAGTATTATCATTGCCAAGAACAGCTTCCATCTTACCAAGTTCACGCTTGCTTTTCTCAACTACTTCTCCATCAGCATTTTCAGCCATAACATCATATTCACTATCAATCAACCTAAGAGTATCTTCATCAAGGTTAAGCTTGATAACCCGGCTCTCGTAATAAACAGGTCTTGTTGCTCCATCCTCAACCGCCTGTGTCATATCATAAATATCAATATAATCACCAAATACTTCACGAGTACTGCGGTCTTTTGATGAAATAGGAGTACCTGTAAATCCTATATATGTAGCATTTGGCAGCGTATTTCTGATAATTCGTGCTGTTCCAATTTTTATCTTACCAGTTTTGGCATCAACAGTTTCAGCCAATCCATATTGTCCCCTGTGTGCTTCATCCGCCATAACGATAATGTTGTTTCGCTCCGACAATGCTTCATGAGATTCTTCAAACTTCTGCATTGTAGTAAAGATAATACCATTTGCCTGTCTGCCGGCAAGCAAAGACTTTAAGTTTTCTCTACTTTCAGCATGTATCGGCTCTTGTCTTAAGAATTCTTTACACTTTGCAAATTGCCCATAAAGCTGATCATCAAGATCATTTCTATCGGTGATAACAACTATCGTTGGACTATCCAATGCTTCTTGCAACAAATGTGCATAAAATACCATAGAAAGTGACTTACCACTTCCTTGTGTATGCCAGAACACACCGCCCTTACCATCCGTAACAGTAGCACGTTTGGTGGATTCAATTGCTTTTCTGACTGCAAAATACTGGTGATATCCGGCAAGAATTTTGAATGAGTTAATACCCTCATTTGAAAAACAAATGAAGTTCTTTATAATATCAAGAAGTCGCTCTTTGTTGAACATCCCCTCAAAGAAAGTATCAAACTGTGCAAACTGTGTATTCTCATAATCTCCATCTTTAGTTTTCCATTCCATAAAACGGTCTTCGCCTGAAGTGATTGTACCTGCTTTAGATGTCAGTTGGTCACTCATAACGCAGATAGCATTATAAATAAACATAGATGGAATTTCTTGCATATAATTACGAAGCTGCCTATATGCTTCTGAAGCATCCGTTTCTTCACGCGAAGGGGATTTCAACTCAACCAATACAACCGGTAAGCCATTTAAAAAGAGAATTACATCCGGACGCTTATTACTATTTTCAATGAAAGTCCACTGATTCGCTATGATAAATGAATTATTGTCAGGATTTTTGTAGTCAACAAGATAAACGATAGAGGAACGCTCCTCACCATCTACAAAATATCTAACTGGAATGCCATTTTGCAGATAATCCATAAATGCAGCATTTTTCTGCACAAATTCTCCATTTTCAAAATTTTTAAGCTTAAATAAAGCATCCTGAATGGCATCATCAGGAAGATCTCTGTTAAGACGATACAGAGAATTAAGCAAAACATCCTCATATAGCGGATTGTAAAAATCTCTTTCTATATCCGGACCATAAACATATTCATAGCCTAAATCATTTCTAAATAGCTCTATAACTGAATTTTCATAATTAGCTTCCGTATAATTAGCTGACACTTTATTCACCTCTCTCATCCGTTGCTGTAATAAAATCTTCAACCATTTGTTTTAATAATGCCACAATCTGTTCTGCCTTTTGCTTCGCAACATTCCTAGATTGACATTTTGTAAAATAATATCCTGTAATAGACATATTTATTTTACTGAGTATTGGATTACGCTTATACCAATCAACAGTAAAATGCTCTTTTATTATGTTTAATACTTCCCTAACATCTTCTTCACCAATAATATCTTTAAATTGATCATCGAAATTATCAAGAATGTATTGTTCAAGTTCCGGTTGTTTTACACCTATATCCTGCTTATTGCTTGCAGACTCTTCTTCATATTTTGTAAAATCTGTAACAGGATTAACCAGATTACGATTTGCATATTTTATGTAACTTAATTGATGCTCTAATTCAGGAAACAAAGTAGCCTCATTTATGTTATACAGATCTAGTTCCTTTAAAATATTTTCTTTATCTTCTCCTGAAATATAAAAACATGTATCGCTAAATTCTTCTTTTAGTTTTCCCTTTGCTTTTGATATGACGGAATTCTTGGTCTCATTCTCTTTATTAAAAGAAAATAGGCTTGTTAGTAAAAATACTCCACTTTGCTTTCTCAATCTTTCATTTGTATAAGTTGGCATTACCATGTAGTTATTTTGTATTATTTTTATAAACTCTCCGTAATTTACTAACCAATTATCCTTTGTTCTTTCGTCTATAATTCGATCATGATATAGTCTTTCAAGAACATCAGACAAAGTATTTTCTTTTTCCAAATCATAACTTGCTAAAGCCGACACGATTTGAATTTCAATATCTGTGGATTGAGATGAATAGTATTTGTCCGTATAATAAATCACTCCATATGGTTCTTTTTCCACTTCTCCATCTTCCGTAACATATTTTACTGTGCCATGCTTTTTACATGCGAAGTAGAGTGCAACCAACGGATTCGTAGTCAAATCCAAAAGACGAGTACACATCCCATAATGCTGGTACTTCGTCATAATATCAAACATCGAATTCAAGTCCCTAAATTCTGTTGGTGACTTCTGCAATGGTATCTGCATCAGTTTATGTTCAATGCTTAACATATCATCTCTAAATATGCTCGGCTCAATATCCCAAAATTCAGTCTCCTGACCTCTGAAATATAGTTCAGTAGAAGTTCCGTCTTGAGCTTCCTTAGTCTCTTTTACTCTTCTTATCTGTTCAATAAAAGAACTAACCGAATCAATCAATGTTATATTAGATTCATCAATTTCTTTATATGCCACTTCATCTACTCCTTTGCAAACTAAACAATTATCCTTTGAAGTGTTTTGGCTAGCAGTGCACCACCTGCCATATTAGCACTCATAGTATATAAAATATCAAAAATTACACTTACAAATTCTTTCACTTTACTTCCAATGGCGTCATCTCCCTTCGCTTTTATCACTATCTTGACAACAGATACAGTAAATAAGACTACAAGCGATGAAATAGCAATTGGTGCAACTAACCCTTGCACTGCAAGCCAAAACACTTCAAGTATGGTAAACAATAATTTAGAGCAGCAAGCTCAGGCTTTGTTCAAAGAATGGTTTATTGACAATCCTGAGAACATCTGTTGGTCAACCGGTACATTCAGAGAACTAATACAGTCAACACTAAACGGAGACTGGGGCAAAGAAACACCGACAGGTAACAATATTGAAAAGGTCTATTGCATCAGAGGGGCAGATATACCCGAAGTAAAAGCGGGAAACAAAGGTAAAATGCCAACAAGATATATCCTTCCAAAGAATCTTGCTAATAAGAAACTTGAAGCAGGAGATATTGTGGTTGAAATTTCTGGAGGAAGTCCTACTCAATCCACCGGAAGATGTACCGCAATTACACAGTCATTGCTTGACCGATACGATAGCAGTATGGTTTGCACAAACTTCTGCAAAGCAATAAAACCTAAAAATGGATATAGCCTTTTTGTTTATTACTATTGGCAGTATCTCTATGAAAAAAGTGTTTTCTTTTCATATGAGAATGGTACTACTGGTATTAAAAATCTTGATTTTACAGGGTTTATTGAAACTGAACCAATTATTGTACCTCCGTTTGATAAGGTGCAAGCATTTGATGACTACTGCAAATCAATATTTAACCAAGTTTTTGCCAATGGTAAGCAAAGCGAACAGCTTACTTCATTAAGAGATACACTTTTACCCCGCCTGATGTTCGGTGAACTTGATGTCTCCAACATCGACATCTAAGCCACTAAATTATTGTTTATCTGATTGTTTTCTTCGATTTTCTTGTCTATGCTCGATAAAATAGCCCCTATTCTTTTCTGCGTATTCAATTTGGGACAATCTATTTCGTACTGCGAAAAGCTACTTTTATTAACAATAGGAACTGCGGTTGAAGTTTTACTATGAAAATTAAGTACTTTTCCAAGTTCAAGCATTGAGTAATATACAAAATCTATATCAAATTTGTCTGTATCCACAACAATGGAGTTAATTTGTTGATTTGTTACCGTTTCTTGTGTCGTAATAACAACTTTACCCAAATCAGAACCTATACAACTAACACATATTGCATTTGCTGGAAGTGTTGCATTTTTCACGGACAATCTCCCCAGCTCTGTTATATATTTGTTTGTCCTTCTGACATATTTAACTGACATATCATCTGAAGGGGTAAGAAAAGGAATGTTTCCACCATAATATTCACTATTATAGGTTTTAGGTGTCTTTCCAGTAATTACTTTTCCAATATCGCCAACTTTTACCTTTTCCCATTCATCCATAATCTTTTCCTTTCTATCCAATGTATTTTCGGTGGGCAATTTTCACATTGCTCTGTTTCACCATTGCGTATTGCAAGGTAGTATCTATTTTTCTATGCCCCAAGAGTTGTTGAAGCTGCTCAATTGGCATTCCTTTATCTATTGCCATAGTTGCAAGTGTACGCCTGAACTTATGCGGGTGCACCTTGTTAAGCCCTAACTGCTTTCCAAATTTTCTAAGGCGAACCTCAACACCGCCAATTTTCAACCTTTTGTGGGGCGATTTCAGCGATACAAACAATGCCAGATTATCGTCTGTTCTGCTATCCAAGTAATTCTGCAAATGTATCTTTGTACGAGCGTCAAAATAGACCACTCGTTCCTTACTACCTTTACCAAACACGATACATTCTCTCTCATTGAAATCAATATCATTTCGATTAAGCAGTACCATTTCGCCGACACGCATACCTGTTGAAGCAAGCATATCAATAATTGCCAAGTCTCGAAGTTCTGTGCAGTTATCCCTCATAAGTTCCAACGCTTCATCAGAGTATGTCTCCTTAATGTTAGTGCCGGTTTTTACTCTGTGTATGCGTCTAACCGGGCTTTTTAATATGTAATCCTCGTCCTCCAACCAAGAGAAAAAGCTTGACAGAATACGGCGGATATTATCTATAGTAACCTTACTTGACTTCTTCTTTCCTTGATATTCTGTCAAGTATCCGCGTATATCGTCTGTTACTATGTGTTTAACATCTTTTTGAAGTTCATCAAGCATGGCTTCAATAGTTGCCTTATAGTATTTAAGCGATTTCTCAGAGCAGCCCTCTATTCGCTTTGCCGATAGGAACAGTTCTACATAGTTCTGCTCCGAGTATTTCTCTTTGCTTTGATTTTCCGTTACCTCATAATTTGCAAGGGTGTATTTCAACACCTCTTGCAATTTTTCATTTTGTGCATTATTCAGGTAAGGCAACATTCCCTGAATAACATCTTTGATTAAATCTTGTTTCACAGTTAATTCTCCTTTGAATATTCTTAGAGAACGACTATGGGGCGGAAGTCCCCCGATATTAACTCCCGCCACCCACGGAAGTTATGGGATATGTTATATGCTAAACAATAATTTACCGCCTCATCTGTGCATAGCAAGGATAGCTGCAACGCAACTAAGGCAGACATCGCAGACAGACGGATGCTTGCATACTGATGACAAGGTGTCTGGCAGAGACGGTAACTTGGAAACACAGCAGGTGTTTTCAAGTCTAAAGGCAACTTAAAGGTCGATGTTGGAGACATCCAGCTCGCCGGACATAAGCTTAGTAAGTAAACTATCTCTTAAAGTAGCAAGTTGAACACTTTCGTCAATATTTAAAGCAATTTGTTGATACATAGATGAAACAGCATCATCTAAAGGCTGTAACACTTTGAGGTCTCGTGGTAGCCTTAATGAATACTCTGGCAATGCTCTTTTACTTAGATGTAAAACTGTAGTTCCATTTACATATCCAAGGCAATGACTTTTGAATTGCTGAGTTTGAAGTATGGCGGCAATAAGAAACTTTGAAATTGCCGGATTATCAGGAATGACTTTGACTATATCCATAGAGAAAATGATGTCATTATATCCCGAAAAACTCAGAACAGGTTCGGCGTTACCTATTACTTCGGCATTTTGTGTAAGGTCGGTATGTGCCACAAGGGTGTCAAAAAGTTCTACGTGATGTTCAGGTTTTAGTTTACTTGAAGGTATAATTTCCTTATAACCATCAAGTTTGAAGCCACCTTTGCGATCAAAGTTCTTGATTGTAGCCATTGCTGTTGTCGACTCTTTAAGCTCTCCACCCTTGTAAGAATAGCCACTAATAAATTTTGCAAAGGACGCTAAAGGTGTAAGTTCCCAATCATTAGGACAACTTCCGCCGAATGGCACATACTCGTTAAGCCACGCGTTACAAAGTGTGCGAATTTGCTGCTCTAAATTATTGTTTATCTTATTATTCAGCTTGATTTTCTCATCAAACAACTCTAATATGCTCGAAATCCTCTTTTGAATAGCAAGTTCAGGAATTTCAACTTCTATATTATTTAGTATATTCTGCGTCAGCAATGGCTGAGAAGTACCTATCCTTCTTTCGTTCAAATGTAAGGATGAGAGAAGATAATACAAATATCCCAAATCCATATTCTCCTTGCACATGGCTTTAATTGCATTATCAGAAACCCAACATTCTTCTCTTACTAAAAAAACACTTCCACAATATACTCCGACACGCCCTATAACAACACCGCTTTGCATATTAGCTGTATTCGTATAATCTAATATTCCATTTCCACCATAAACAGGAATAGTTCCCTTTGAAGTGGGTCTTTTTTTTCCATTTTTGAATTCTACATATTTTGATAGCAATTTCATCATTCTTCCTCCACATTAATTATGAAGTAGGGACTCATACTACTCTTCGAAACTTCTGAAAGCAGTCTTTGAGATGATGCAACTACACAATTACCCAAAACATTTTTAGGTGCTTCTTCAATTTTGACAACTCTAAACCAAGTTTTGAAAATGCCTGCATTATCACGATAATACTCCGGTATTTCACTCTTAGTGGGTATATCATACTGAATTTTTTTGATATATGCCCAATACCTTCCTGTTTTTCCACTGTGTATAAGTAATATCCTCGGATTTTCGTTCTCCATAATTAGGTTTGCTACTTTTGAAGATACCGCCGCTCCTAATTTTCCGTACCAAACAAACCCCTGTTTATCTATCATATTTTGATGAGCTTGAATTGTACCTTCAGAAGGAGCAAATGTATCAGCAAATCTTAGTGCGGCCGTTGTTTCTTTACACTTCATACCCAATTGCCCCCAATTTCTTACGAATTTCTTCTTCCAATTCATGAGACTTTGCAAACATATCTGAAAGCTCTGATGTAAGGCGTGTCATCTTTTGTTCAAATGGTTCTCCGTCATCCTTAACTTCTTCAATACCAACATATCTTCCCGGTGTCAGAATAAAGTCCTGCTTTTCGATTTCTTTAAGGTCTGCTACGGCACAGAATCCTTTCACATCTTCAAGCGTACCATCTTGAAATGCTGTAAATGTATCAGACAACTTCTGAATATCTTCATCGGTAAAATCTCTATGCTTGCGGTCAACCATATAACCCATTTTTCGGGCATCTATAAATAAAGTTTTTCCTTTCTGCTTTTTGTTCTTGGAAATAAACCAAAGCGTAACCGGAATTGTAACACTGTAAAATAACTGCGTAGGTAGTGCAACAATACCTTCTACAAGGTCATCCTGAATAATGTTCTTTCTGATTTCTCCCTCACCACTAGACTGAGATGATAAAGCTCCATTAGCAAGCACAAGACCTATTTTTCCGTTTGGTGCAAGATGATGTATCATATGCTGAATCCACGCATAGTTGGCATTTCCTGCCGGCGGCGTTCCATATTTCCATCTAACATCATCTTTTAACTTGTCTTGTCCCCAGTTTGAAAGATTGAATGGCGGATTTGCCATAATAAAATCAGCTTTAAGTGTCTTATGTAAATCATTGAAAAATGTATCTGCCTGATAAGGTCCAAAGTCCGCATCAATACCACGAATAGCCATATTCATTTTTGCCATCTTCCAAGTATCAGCGTTAGACTCCTGACCATAAACAGCGATTTCTCCACGCTTGCCACTGTGTGCCTGAATAAATTTTGCACTCTGAACAAACATACCACCTGAACCACAACATGGGTCATATACACGACAATTTTTGAATGGTTTCAAAATAGCAACGATTGTTTTAACGATACTTGCAGGAGTATAGAACTCGCCACCTTTAACTCCTTCGTATGCTGCAAACTGCTGAATACAATACTCATATGTTCTGCCAAGAAGGTCTTTGCTTTCTTCTGTATCGCCCATATCCATATTAGTGAAAAGATCAACAACCTCTCCTAATACTCTCTTATCCAAATCTGGACTTGCATAATTCTTTGGAAGCACATTTTTAAGAGTTGTATTTTCCTTTTCAATAGCTCGCATTGCGTCGTCAATAACAGTGCCAATTTCTGGAGTATGCGCTGCAGATGCAATCTTGCTCCAACGGGCATCCTCCGGTACAAAGAAAATATTATCTTCTGCATATGCATCCTTATCATCTTCAAAGCCATCACCCTCTTCAACAAGCTGTTGATATCGTTTTTCAAATGCACTTGATATGTAACGCAGAAAAATAAGTCCTACGATAACCTTTCTGTATTCTGCTGCTGGAATGTGTCCCCAAAGAACACAAGCCGCATCCCATATTTGTTTTTCAAATCCAATATTAGCATTATTTTGAATTGCCATTTATAAATTCCTTTCTATTAGCACCTTGATATATTTAGCTGTACATGTTTTTTCATTTTGCAATATCACTCTCGTTCTATCTCTACAATATCATCAAAGCCACATTTCAATTCAACACATATCCTAGCTAGAATATCCAACGATACTTGTTGATCGTTGTTCATTTTGGTAAATGTACTTGGTGCTATCTGTGTTTTCTTTCTCAATTCAGTTTTCGTCATATCCCTATCAATTAACAACTTCCATAAAGGTTTATAAGTTATTTTTACTTGATTTTCTGACATGTTATTTCCTCCGATTATCACGTCAAATAGTCTTTTATTTTAGTCTTATTATATCATTTGTTTTTCACTCATGCAATTTTAACTTTTGAGTTCTCGAAATTAAGAATATAATTTGTAACCAAACATAAAAATAAAAAGCTCGCAAATGCCCATTTTACTAGGCTTTGCGAGCTTTTGAAAATTATTCAAACTCTTGGGCTGAGAGATTTATCTGGCTGTTTCTCAGTACACATTTGTGCGTTTTATTCTTCATATTCATCTTATTTCGCATTTTTGTGTACCTCGTCTAAATTTTTTAGAGCCAAAATGGAGCCATTTTTTAACACACAATTGTATTTATCGCAATTGATGCGGCATTGGCTGCAGCACGTGAATCTCCAGGTGTCTTTCCTAATGTAATCATATATCTATCATCACCATGGAAATATAATTTGTTATGTTTATTTTCACGACTAATAAATCCCAATTCAATTAATCTTTTTTTGTCTTTTGAACTAATTCTATCTACTTGACTTAATATATTTTTCAGTTCTTGTTCTAATTCTTCTCCTTTTCCAATAATCTCATTGCTCTCCAAAAGTGCTTTTAATACATGATATTTTCTCCAACCTACTTGGTTTGGATCAGTATCCATTTGCGACTTTTCATTCTGCAGCAATCTCATAATCATATCTTTAATTTCTCCATCATAAAACTCTGTTTCATCACACTCAAATACTATATTGCCATGCTGCTCTCTTCTTTTATTTTGAAACGCATATTCATAATTCTGAACCTTGCTTCTAAGCTCATTAAGTTCTGCTTCCATCTCTTCCACTATTTGAGCATGCTCATTTTCCTTAATTTTAAGTATTTCTTCACATGCATTTTCCAGTTCTGAATTTTGTTGTTGATTCTGCCTATATTGAGCTAACAAATTTTGATATCTAATAGTTCCCCATGTATATTTGTCTTCCACTTTAACTTGTGCCAGTCTCCTACATAAAGAATTGACTATCTTCGCTCTAAATGAATTTCCATTTTCAAACTCGTCTGGTATAAATCTTGAACCAACTTTATCAGTATAATAAATATGTACAGCACCATTAAATGGATTTATTCCATCTGTTTTTTCTTTCAACTTTGAAGATAATTCCGTACTGTCCTCAACCATTACATGTGCAGTTCCAGCCAAATCTTTTGCCAACTCATTTGTATCCAAAATTGTATTATTATCAATAAACTTTTTTGTTACATATACAACTGGAAGTAAATATTTTGTTTTTCCAGATATAATTTTTTCTGCTTTCTCCAAATTATCCTCTTTTATAAGAAATGGTTTATCTGAGATTGGCAAATCATTATCCATTGCTCCGTATCCTAACTTCAATATCGTTTTCATTAATCTTGGACGATTAAATTTTCTGGATACATAACTCTCCTTATCCGCTGCATCACGTGCCAATCTCACTAATATTATGTTATTTATGTCGCCTTCCTCATAAACAAAATCATTCGTCCAAATAACATTCTCATCGTCTCTATTTTCCAATCTTAATGCCAATATTTTTTTATCAATAGATTGAACAATAGATAATTTCTGCTTTTCCGTCTCTATTTCATATAGTGGTTCACCATTCCAACATATTGAATTAAATCCATAATGTGGACTACCATTAACCCAATCAAATGCCAATTCAATAAATTTTTCCATTGTTAATTCTTTATTCACATAAAACTTTGTAGAAAATATAATCATACCCTCTTCTCCTTTGTCATTTATTAATTAAATTTATTTCCTTGCTTTCTGATTGTTATTAGTTTACCATAGAATAATCTGTTTTCCAACATAATACCGCTCTGTTACGATATCAATTTAATATAATTTACTATTATCTCAACTCTCATACCTAAAAAACTCCCTAGCCATCATCTCCGCTGTAACCCTGTTATACCCATTCTTCAGATACCCCTGCACAATCGTCCCAAACATTCCCTTAACCATATCATCCTCAATATCACAATATGCCTGCATCTCCCCAGACAAAGCCATTGCCACATACTCTATTGGCTTGTTATCCAACAACCTATGCAGCTTCGTCAGTGACTGCTCTGTTGTCCTCAGAGCAGCCTCCACTTCTTCGCACTTTATCCGCAACATATTTCCATCTGTAAACCACACCTCAACATAGCCGTTATCCATGTTATAAGCACATTCCACGATATTATCCATTCGATTATCTTTCATCTCATCAATCCATCCTTCCCATTATCTTGTCCCATAAGACCTGTCATATCGCCTTATCTGCTGCTCTGTACGCTCCTGTTCCTTTACCCTACGAATAATCGTATCAATCTGCTCTGCACCGGCATATCTCTTCACACGCTCCAGATCATCAGCCTTTTCCTGCAACAGCTCTGTCCCATCACTCATATCCTTAATCTTGCCCTTGTAAAACTCCACATCATCTGACAATCTCTTCTTTTCCTTTCGAAGCTGTATTACTTCCTCTTTTAGCCTTACACACTGGATTGTCAGATTCTTTATCAGTGTTTTAAGCTTATTCACAAATGGCATGACTACCTTATCCCGAAATGACTTAGCACTTGCAAATGCTCCCGGTTCCGGCAATTGCCACTCCGATGCTTCATCATACTTTCTTACATCACGCTGTAATAACTGCTCCGACTGCACTATCTGCTCTATATGGCTCTTAAGCTCATTCTGTTGCTTTTCAAGTTGAACATTATTCTGTTGCAAATCATTGTATTTCTGTCTTAATGCCTGATTATCAGATTTCAATGAATCATTCCTTTGCTCCAGAGTGTGATTGTCAGCAGATAACTAATCATTCACATTCTTCAATTTACTATTCGTATATTGTAAATCTTCATGCCTTTGTTCCAGTTCTTCATTATCGGTCTGCAACTGTAGATGCTTTTGCTTCAAATCATGATTATCCATACGAAGTCTATCTTTGCAACTCCCAACTCTTTGTACCAATTATTACATTATCAACACTTTTGTCGGCATGCAACACAAACCTTTGATTAGGATATCCAAATTCTTCAATCAGCTCGCCCTCTTCAAATCCAAATTTCTTATATAATTTTCTAGGTGCAATTCCTTTAACATCATTTTCTCTAAATGTAGACACAGTTATATCTTTATCTCTGTCAAGCTTATCAATTGCTTCTCTTAAAAGAAGCGAAGCAATTCCCCTTTTTCGATAAGCCGGATCAACAGCCAAACAACATATCATATTATACTTCCTTGAATATAAAAGTACGCCAACAATCTCTTGTTCGTTCTTCACGCACAAAGCACGTTTGTCATTCATGAATTTCAGTACTATTATTTTGTGTTCATCTATACTCTGCTCTGTCTCTAATCCTGGAAAATTCCAACTTACTTTTCTCACTAATCGCATCCATGAATCAATATCTGATGTTCTGCCAAATTCTACCTTCATATTTTCTATCATTGACTATCTCCTCAAATCTGCTTTGAAACAAAATGTACAATTTCTTTCCCTGACTCAAGGATATATGGTATCAACTCTAAAGGATATACCTTAGTACCCTTCTTTAAATCTTCTAGTGAAACCCAACAGAAATCCAAATCAATTCTTTCATTATCCAGCTCATCATATCCATGAAACACACCATCTAATGGAATATTATCATCTATCAGATGTACATTATAATATAAGCATATCTGATGACAGGGTCTTTTTCCCCATGGAAAATAAATTTCTCCGATTGCTAACAGATTATCTACCTCTATCTTAGCATGAAGCTCTTCTTCAAATTCCCGTTTAAGAGTTTCCATACTTGTCTCCATAGCCGCAACATGTCCACCAATAATGGCATAATCATCATTCTTCGGACGCTGTAACAAGATTTTACCATTATGTTTCAATATACCGCCAACTCTGTATGAAAATACAAAATCATCATTTTTAAATAAAATATCCACTTAACCACCTCCAACCTGTTCATAAAACTTGTAGTAAAAATATATTTATAAGATCATAAATCTCCTGGTGCAAATGTATCTTTCTCACATATAAGGTAAATGTCTTTATTCATTTTCCCCTCAAAATATTGCTTCAAATTCATATTGGAATTCCACTTGTCCTGCGGATAAAAGCCATACCTTTTCTTTACGTCATTCATCCTATTTTCTATATCAAGAACTCCTTCCGCTCCTGCCAAGCAATCGCACAATTGAATTAACCGGTCATATTCATCATATATGGTCTTTGCTAATTCAGTTTTTATAATTGTCAATTCTTCATCTGTAACATCAAATTTTCCGATGTATTCATCTATCGTATGATTATTAAAAGAATGGGTTAAACATATCTTTGCTACTTCATCATATCCCAATGATTTCATATATACGTATCCATCATAAACATGTCCAAGATGTCTTACACCAAATTTTCTTCCTATATCATGTAGTAAACCTAATATATATGCTTTCTCAACATCCATATCACCACATGCACTTGCTATTTTTTCTGCACAGTGTGCTGCTGTTAAACAATGTTTTCCCCAAGGTCCCGGATTAAATAATAACCCATCACGAATTAACTTCAGTGCTTCTTCTCTTGTTGGCAACATAGCTTGTACCTTCTTCCTTTTTTATTTACCTTTTCAAAACTGATAACTTCATTACTCTCCCCACAACTAGAGCCATTCGATAAAACAAATGCCGGAAACCCGCATAAATACAGGCTTTCGGCATTTCTGTCCGTTATTCAAACTCGGCAAGTTCTGGCGAATTAAACTCTATTTCCCGTTATTTTTTCTAACCTTTTAAGTTAGAAAACTCATTATTTCTTTTTATTCACACCCTGTTTTGAAACTTTTTAGTACCAAATTAGTACCAGCAGCCATTTTATCATTCTTTGGGGGTCAAGTGGCTTACATTTGATTTAGTATCACGAAGATTAAATGTTATTAATTATCCAATCTTCAGCCATATTATACATCTGAAACTGCCACTTTTCAATTTCTTTTTTCTCTGGTACTACAATTTTAGTACCAGTAAAAACAGGTTCTATCCCAGTATCCATCGGCATTTCAGCAAATGTATCAATTTTTTACATTATCCATTACTCAAATTTTTATGAGGTCTTATAGATTTTCCATCACTCAAACCACTATAAAATACATTTGCATATTTTGCTACAAATTGAACAAATCCGCATGTGTTCCAGTATCAACTAAAGTCAATGTTAGAACATCATTTTCCTTCAGATAAATTAATAACCAATCTGGCTGAATGTGACATTCCTTGAACCCCTGGTATTTCCCTTTTAGTTCATGGTCACGATATTTCTCTTCGAGAGGAATATCATTCTGCAGCATCGTAATAACTTTATCTAAAAGTTTCAAATCCAAGCCTCATTTCTTTGCCAACTTGAGACTTTTCTTAAATTTCCCGGTTAGTATTAATTCATATTGCATTAATCAATATCTTCCAAAGCCTCTGAAAAGCTGCTGTATCTCTTTGTATTAGGAGCTTTGCTGATTCTCTTTGCTTCTTCCATTGCCTCTAATACTTCCGGCTTATACTGTGGCAGTTCAACACTAAAAGGAAGTCCGCCTCTTAATACACACTGTTTTAAGAATATATTCATTGCACCGGACATATCCATTCCTAACTGTGAGAAAAGTTCACTTGCCTGTTTCTTTAAATTTTCATCTATTCTTACTTGTGTAGGTACTGTAGCCATAAAATCGCCTCCATCTCAAAATACAATAATAATATTATATGCACCTCTTATAATTATAATGTATCGTTTTGATTTACATTATCAATCATTTGTATTATTTCTCTTAAAATATCATTTACGTGAGGATTTCTCCAAATAACTCTCCTACAAATTTCCCATTACAGTCCTTGTAGTTTACTCTTGTGTCTTTGCAGTTTAATTCCTTAATGTGATTTATGAAACTATTAACCACATTTCCTATCTCCATCCAAATTCATCTAACTTAGGACATTCTATTTCATAATGATGTATATTCCCCAGTTCAAAAAGTTCCTCCGCAGTTTCTCTTGCAAGTTGCTCCGTACTGTACACCCCATAAAGAATTGCCTCATAATTACCATTCCCACATACATCATCATAGCCAATAACAACATATAGTTCCTTGTCTGCGTATGTTGCAAGCTTTTCATCCGGCACATCTGTCTCTACAGGTAATGCCATTTCTTTTGCCTCACTGACAATCTCATATTCATAATCATTAATCCACATTTCCTCATCCGCATACACACATTCATGAATATGATCAACTGCCAAAGCACATTTGTTTCCCATTGGATGCAACTTATACCCCTTTGGAGCAATCATAAGTGCATCAATCATATCTTCAACCATTTCTATATCATTGCTTAGAATTTCATACATAGGTTTCTCCATTTTACTGATGCCTCTTTCCATAAAAATAAGCTATTACCAGAAGAATTATTCTCCCAATAATAACTTATCAAATACATACGCACCTATCATTGTATAGTTTAAAGCTGTGTCCTTGTGATTTAATATAAATGTCTCCGTGTTTTACTGTCCATCTATATATCTTTTTAATTCAGCAGATTTATTCAACAACAAATCTGTAGTCTCTTTTCTCTCAAATGTTTTTCTATCATTAAAATCAATTTCATCTTGAGCAACAATAAACTCAATTATTTTCATAAATATCGACTTGCATTTTTCCTCATCAAATAACGTATCAATGATCTTGTTACAATATTCTTCCATTTTATTTTCGTTAAAACGAGGAACCTTTTTTCCGGATACATATATTCGAAACAGCATCATCGCATGATAACGTGATTTATTGTATTTTTTATCAATCACCCCCTCAGAAATCAGTCTCTCAACTTTATACTGTGCTATAGAACTGGTATAATATAATATTTTCTGATCATTCGCATTAAAAATCTTATTTCCAACTGCTTTAACAATAGTACCATAATTACCAGAGACACCATGTGGATTATTCAAAAACATCGCTGTTACCGACTTAATCTGTTGGGGAATATTAACTATTCTAGTCTTTGGAATAGCCTCTAATCGATACTGTCCAGTTCTTCTTTCATAATATAATCTTCGTTCATCTTCAAAAGTGCTATAATATGTTTCCAAATTTTTTTGAAAATCTGATAAAGCCTCTAACTGTTCTGGTTTTATTGATGTCTGACTATTTGTTGCCTTAGTAATACTATTACGTGTAATATCATCTTTTGTTCCTATTACTTTAATTGGGATTAAAAGCTCCTCAATTCCATCTAAATTCCTATTCTCATACAGAACATGGCTTGTCTGACATCCGTTCACTATCTGATAATCTGTAAGTACCGCAGTTGTTCCTGTTATTTGTACATTTTCAGCTATTATTGTGATCCCATTATTCAACATGCAAAATGAATTTTTATCCATTAATTGCAATGTAGTTGTTATGGCTTTATTAACCGGATTTCTATTTCCTAAAAAATCTCGAATATTATCATCAAAAACAGGCTTTAACGAATCACCATCACCCATAATAATTTTTTTATATTCGCTAAACGGGATTACTCCACTATATCCTATGCTATCACTATCTTCATCTCCAAACATAACAATATATTTTTCAAATTTAAACTTCGCTGTCAACATATTTTTTGTTCCACGATATAGTGACTGAATCTCTGTTGCTCCACAAGGAACAAACTTTATTTCCGAAAAAATATTTAAGTTTTGTAATTCTTTCTCATTTCTATTCTTTACCTTAACAAGAGTTTTATCATCAACCCATTTTCCAGTAGTAACGTAATACATTGACAATTTTGGATTACTCTCTGTCATGTATTCTGCATTATTATAAATAAACTCTTTCATTTCAAAGAAGTTTTGAATTTCAGATGTCGTAAATTCGCTACCATCTCCTTCAAAAAACGATTTTGTAAACTCAAAAAAATTTAACATTAATGTATTATCAAATGATGAAGAAGTCTTAGCTTGAATAAATACAAAATTCACATCCAGCATTCTAGAATTCTGAATCTGAAATTCTATTTCTGAAATAGAAGTCACCAACTTATGATTTACAATAATAGCAATTCCATCAATTCCCTGCGCATTCTTCCCTGTTGATATTTCTTCAAGTTTAATATCAACAATTCCATTTTCCTTATTAACGCAGCAATAATTACAAAAATGTTCAAATGCTGTATCTGTCTTTTTTTCATCTATTTCAAATAATTTGCAAAATTCACCTAAAAATTTTTGAGTAATTGGATCCACAAAAATTCCTCCTATGTTTATTCTATGATTATCATACCAGAATCTATGCCTTTTTTCAATATTCATCGACATTATCACCTCCTTGTATAATAATATGACCACCCTTCAACTATCATACTCACTTATCCGTTTACTTTAATTTATTACGGTCCTATCAATAATCATACCATTGCTCGTTTACGATTCTGGAGATATCGCTAACAATCCGCCCTGCCATATATAATATTTATATAAACTATGTTTCTCTTTTCTCCATAACATTATTTGACTTAGCTGTCATTGTCCTTGTAGTTTAAACTATTTCTCTTTATCAATAAGTGGAAGATTTCTTCTGATACGTTTCTTTGCATTCACTAATATTTCACCTATGACATTCTTCTCATATTCGTTACAGTCATCAAAAATCAGTTTCAGCTCCTCCTGATAGTCCACAGTTTTGTCAACTACATTTCCAAATAGTACATCTGCCGTAGTGCCTAGTGCATACGTAATCCTATGTACAGTTTCAAGACTTGGTGTCCTGACTCCATTTTCTATCCTACATAAATGCTGCATAGAAATGTCTGCTACATTTGCCAGTTCTTCCTGCGTAATGCCTCTTTTCTTCCTTGCTTTTCTAATGTTAGTTCCGATTTCGCTGTAATCAAACTCCATTAGAACACACCTCCTAAAAATTTTGTTTGGTCTACAGACTAATTATTATCCTATTGGCTATTTCAAAAATAGTCTATAGACTATATCATAGCATCATAATATCGTCTATAAGCCAAGAGGTGAAATAAAATGAATGATAATCTGAAAGAAATCGGATTAAGAATTGCACAAGCAAGAAAGAAAAAAAGTATGAGCCAAGCTGATTTAGCCGAAAAAGCTCAAGTTTCTATTTCTCACATAAGCGACATTGAAAATGGAAAGAAACAAATTGGGATTGAAATATTTATAAGAATAACCGAAGCTCTTAATGTTTCTGCTGATTGGCTGCTCCGTGCATCAAACAATGAAGTTAAGCAGATTCAAAGGAATGAGTTTGACGAACTGCTTTCTGACTGTACTGCTGCTGAACGAAAATCTTTGCTCAGGATAATGCAGGATGTTAAGGAAGCCTTATTCAAATACAAAGATTCTATCTGATTTTACACAACTCAACCTTAATACTATCTCAAAATATGACCTGAATGCTTTGTAAAGCTTAGCCTTCAGGCCTTTATTTTTTTACCTTATTTCCACTATAGTATATTAATAACGTGGGCAAAAATGAACTAATTACTATGAAGAAATTTATCTCAATAGATATGCAGGCAACCGGGAAACAGATAAAAAAGATAATGTTACAGCAGGGTTACACCATTAACGATATCAAAGAATACCTTTATTTGAAAAATCCCCAAGCCATCTATAAATGGTTTCGAGGAGAATCCATTCCAAAGATAGATGTATTATTTGCCCTAAGTAAACTATTCAATGTTCCTATAGATGATTTGATAATTGGTGAATCGCTTATTATAGATAATCAGAACGAAACAAATAAAGGAGCAAATGCAAATGAATGAAGTGGAAAAGCATACTTTGTCTGTCGAAGACCAAAAAACCAAGATTCGTCAACGATACAAAGGAATTGATACTGACCTGATTGACATAATTCCATGTATTACTCAAGAAGATTTTTACAATGATACAAGTGAAAAAAGAGTAGCTGTTTACGCACGAGTATCCACAGATGGAATTAATCAGACATCATCATATGAGCTTCAAAAAAATCACTATGAAGATATGATCAACAAAAGACCTGGCTGGACTCTTGTTGATATTTATGCTGATGAAGGTATTTCGGGAACTTCCTTGCAACACAGAGATGCATTCAAACGACTTATGCGTGACTATGATGCGGGAAAAGTAGATATGATTATTACTAAAAGCGTATCCAGATTTGCCCGTAATATTGTCGATTGTATTGATAATGCCATACATTTGCGTGCCCTCAATCCACCCATTGGCATATTCTTTGAAACGGAAAGTATTTATACCCTTAAGGAAGATTATGAAATGAGTCTTGCCTTTGTCTCAACTATGGCACAAGAAGAAAGTCACACTAAATCAAAAACAATGGAGCGTTCCATTGATATGCGATTTGGAAGAGGCTTATTTTTAACTCCTGTTCTTCTTGGTTATGACCACGATGAAGATGGAAATCTTATCATTAACGAAGAGGAAGCCAAGACAGTTTGATTAATCTTTTTTATGTACCTGTATGGCTATTCTACAGGGCAAATTGCTGAACAGTTAAATATATTGCAAAGACCTACCAAGCTGAATAATACAAATTGGACTGCATTCCCGCCTTGCAATTTTCTTCCCCGCTTCAACTTTCTTAAATTTTTGCTTTCTTATCTGCATACCAGCCTCTCTTATTAGCCCAGATGACATCCTTGCTCCCCTAATAACCGGACTTGAAATTGCAACAGCTACTCCTACAGCTTCATTAACCTCTTTTCCGCCTTCGACTTGATTTGCAACTACCCCGGCACCTGCAACACCTGCAACTTTAAGCCTCTGAGACTTAATTTTGATTGAACTGTTCGCCTCATTTATCCTGTTTCTAAAAAATCTTTTACCCTTAGTTGTTGCATTTTCATTGATATTTACAACATTCTTAGCAGAATCTTTTATGTCTTTTGTATATAAGACCTTTTATCGTAAACGCTCCAACCCATGTACCTACAAATACTCCGAAAAATTTGATATAACCAT
>ENA-OPBL01001100-OPBL01001100.1-human-gut-metagenome-genome-assembly--contig:-NODE-1100-length-25538-cov-8.806106_pt1 | contig 25538 bp, 17 predicted proteins | sample MGYA00241073_ERZ501461 | MGnify/ENA primary metagenome ERZ501461 (study PRJEB25962, sample SAMEA2042630) | human gut metagenome | biome: human gut; feature: human-associated habitat; material: faeces... | reverse complement strand
ACACGGATATAGCATACCATAACGAAGAGCTAAAGTCACTAACAAGATACCGATTTGATAAAGTTCAGGAATGCGCTAAACTAAAGCAATCGGTGTCCAGATTGGCTACGATTCTGTTTCCCGAATTGGAAGGGCTTGTTTCGTCTATCCATGGCACTTCAATCTACGCACTTCTTAGCGAATATCCCGGTGCAAAGCAAATTTCAGAAGTCCATCTTACCAAGCTGACAAACCTTCTTACAACAGCGTCCAAAGGACGCTACGGAAAAGAGAAAGCCATCCAGATTCGAGAGGCAGCCAGAGCTTCTATTGGCTCTGTCATGCCTGCCAAATCTTTGGAATTGAAGCATACCATTAAACTCATTCAAGAACTTGCCTCCGAGATCGACGAAATTGAAGATTCTATTCAGAAAATCATAGATGAGCTCAATCCACCAATTCTCTCGATTCCCGGCATGGGAGTAAACTCCGCTGCTGTAATCCTTGCAGAAATCGGGGATTTCTCCAATTTCAGTTCTCCTGACAAAATTCTTGCTTACGCTGGCTGCTCTCCATCTACATACCAGTCCGGAAAACTCACGAACTGCTATGCTCACATGGAAAAACGTGGCTCCCGCTACCTGCGACATGCCCTTTACAACGCAACCAAGTACGTCTGCTACTGGAATCCTGTCTTTGCTGAATACCTTGCCAAAAAACGTGCCGAAGGAAAACACTACAATGTTGCCCTGTCCCATGCCATGAAGAAACTCGTGCGGCTGATCTACGCTTTGCAGAAGTCTGGAAAAACATATCTTACAGCTGCATGATTTTCTCCTGAGCCTGAGCTAATTCCAACAGAAACTTAGCTGGCGCAGCGAACCCTTGACGAACCGAAGCATTCAAATGCTATTCTGTTTCTGCGAGGGTTGGCCGGGCTTGCTTTGCTATTCTCTCCGTCGCCCTCGCTGCATTGATTATGGCATTTGAATGCTGTTTGTCAGGGGCAGCAGTCGGCAGACGGATTTTTTCATTTTGGGGCTTGACTTTTAATAGTTAGTCTCCAAATTTTTGCAAACAAAAAAGACCCCATCGGGTCTTACGTTACGGTCAGCGCTCGTTGCGGCGCTGCTGCTTTTTCTGCCACGCATCCAGAAGCTGGATGATCTTCTCCTCCATCTGTTTGGGCGTGTAGCTGCGGGGAAAATATTTCCGCAGGGTCTCATTTTTGATGGTCACGGTGTCTTTCTCGCTCTTTTTCTCCTGCCCCATCACATCAAAGGCTTTTTCGTAGCTGAACTCTCCCTGATGTGCCAGCTTTTTCAGGTGTTGCGCCTGCGATAAGGACGGCGCATTCTGAGTGTCCTCCATGGCTTCTAAAAAATCCCGCTGTTGGCTTTCGTCCAAATAGGACAGCTCCACAGCGGGATTAAAGGCAATTTTCTTTTCGTCCACCATGTCCAGCAGTTCCGGGATAAGGCTGGTCAGGCGGATAAAACGCTGGACTTGTCTGCCGCTTTCTCCGCTTTCCTTTCCGACAACATCGGCAGTTTCAAAATTCCCGACAAGTTGTCGGGGATTTTCTTTTGACGGTCTACCGCTAGTTCTTCGCATGGCATCCAGTTTCATCTTGTAAGCCAAGGCACGTTCACTGGGTAGAATGTGCTCACGCTGCAAATTGGAATCCACCATCAATATCACAGCAGCATCGTCCGACATCTGCCGAACAATGACCGGCAGCGTTTCCAGCCCGGCAAGTTTAGCCGCATACTGGCGGCGATGCCCGGAGATGATCTCATAGCCGTCACCGTCCGGTCGTGGGCGGGCAATCAGCGGAGCCAGCACACCGTACTGTGCGATGCTCTCCACCGTCCGGGTCATGGCTTCATCGTCCAGTACCTTGAAGGGGTGGTTGGTGAAGGGATGCAGCGCATCAATGGGAATCTGCTGTACCTGCTCCCGCTGTTCCTCCTGTCGGTTTTCCTCGGTGGAAAACAGGTCATCTAGCCCTTTCAGAGCTAAGTTTCCGTTGTCGATCGGCATCCGCCAGCACCTCCTTTGCAAGAGATTTGTAGGCTTGTGCCACCTTGCCTTTGGGGTCATAGGCAAAGATGCTTTTGCCTGCCGCACTGGTTTCTGCTGCTCGGACGGACCGTGGGATGGTCTGCTCGAACACCTTCAGGTGCTTTCCGTATGCCTGCCGGATCAGATTGCTGATCTGCTTTCCGTAGTTGGTGCGGCTGTCGGTCATGGTCAGCAGAATACCCTCGATTTTCAGCTTCGGGTTGATCTGCCGCCGGACCTTTTGGACGGTCTGCAAAAGTTGTTCCAGACCTTTTGCGGACAGGTACTGCGCCTGCACGGGAATCAGGGCAGCGTCTGCTGCCGCCAATGCGTTAATAGTCAGCATCCCCAGCGAGGGCATACAGTCCAGCAGAATAAAATCGTACTCCCGCTTGGCACTATCCAGCACCTGTTTCAGCATCTTTTCCCGGTTCATGCTGTTTACCAGAGCCACTTCCAGCCCTGCCAGTTCGATGTTGGCAGGAATCAGGTCAACGCCCTCTGCGTGGTGCAGAATGCCCTCGCCGGGCTGGATGGGCTGGTCGTTCATGGCTTTTGCCATCAGGGTGGAGAGGGTGGTAGGCAGTTCGTCGGGCTGCTGCCAGCCCATGCTGATGGTCAAGCTGCCCTGTGGATCGGTATCCACCAACAGGACTTTCTTGCCCTCGGCTGCAAGGCCAACACCCAGATTTTCACAGGTGGTGCTTTTCCCCACACCACCTTTTTGATTGGTGACTGCGATAATCGTAGCTTTCTTTGCGATAACATCACCTCCCCGGAGAACCGCGCGCAAAGTCGTGGTTCGTTTTGTTCTGATAGTAGAGGTTCATGGTGGTGGGCGCATTGTAGAGCATCGCCAGCAGATACTGCTTCATGTTCCGCACCGGGGCGGTGTTTTCTGCCAGAGAACCCAGCACGAAACGGATGTGATCGGCGTTCAGCTTTTTCAGCCGACTGCGTACCACCTCGGTGGGCTTGTCATCCCCGGCGATCCGCAACATCTTGCGTTTGGTGGAACAGGTGTCCACAAGCAAATCCACGATCTGATAGATGGTGTCCTCATCGTCCGGGCAGAGCCGGAGCAGCAGTTCCACCTCCAAAGACTGATAAAAATAATCCTCAAGCTGCTCCCGGATGCCCCCGGAATAGATAGGGTCAGGATCGTTCCACTCTGTCTTATTCTTATCAGTATTATTTGCTTGCGGTTTTAGCTGCTCCAGAGTTGCGCTTTCGGCAGCGCCTGAATTGCTGTTTGGGCAATTCTGTACTTGCGCTTTTGGTAAGCCAGAGGAAAAGTCCTTGACGTAGATCAGGCTGGGTCTGCCCAGACCACGGCGTTTGCGCTCGATGAGGTCGATGTCCTCCAGTTCCCGGAATAGCTTGACCGCCTTGTGTTCGGCGCAGCAAAGGGATTCCTGCACTTCCCGGACGGTATAGATGATATACACCCGCCCTTGCTCGTCCAACCAGCCGTTCTTTGCAGATAGGCTCATGCGGTCCAGCAGAATGCCGTACAGTGTCCGGGCATCGGTGGAGAGCTGCCGGAAGCGGCAATCATGGAACAGTGCCTTGGGGATGCGGAAATAGGAGAACAACTCGCCCGACTGACCATAGAAGTAGTCCAGCGTCATTTGGTGTGACCTCGGATTTTCAACTGTATGGGTGTGTTCATGTGGAAAAATACCTCCTTTTTGTGATATGGAAAATTTTTTGAAGTTCCATTTTTGAGAAAAAATGGATGGAAAAAAGGTGAAAAAATGCGTTGTAGTTTGTCCCGAAAACTGCAAAAGCAAAAATGTGTTATTTTCTGAAAATATTACGATAGGGATAAAAAATCGAATGTTTGAAAAAATAAATAACGTAAATGTGCGTTTTCTTGTACTCTCTGTTTATAAAGTGCAGAACAGGCTGCCATCAAGAACCCCCGCAAGTAATTGCGTGAGCGCTTGAAAAAGCACAAATAAAACAAACGAACCGCCCCGGTTTCCGTAACAGGAAGCCGGGGCGGTTTTTGTGTTGCAACGTACAGGAAAAGCAGAAAATATCTTTTACAGAAAGGACAAGCAAACTGTCCAACAGGATCGTTATAATAGACAGACAAAAGGGCATAAACGCCATCAAAGGAGAGTGCACAATGAAAAAAATATGGATGTTTCTGCTGGGCGCGGCATTTGCCGCCGAACTGTTTCTGCTTGTCTGCATGGCAAGCAGAAGTGCATCACCGCGTCAGGTAATGTACACTTTTAAGGATGATGTATGGGATGTGATCTACCGGCTGAACCGCAGATGGAATTTGTGAGAAAAGCACTTGGCTTTTTGGAGGATGGACAGACAAGCTGTCCATCTTTTTTTGTATACTAGGATTGTGCAAAAGAGACAAAAATTTTGTGGCTGTTTCACAAAACAACAAAATTTCACACAAAGAATTGCGGCTGTTGTTGCACTGTGTTACAATGAACAGAGAAGGAGAATGAACTGTGCGTAATAGTAGATTAGACCGTATACTCTATATTCAGCAGATTCTGGTACAGGGCGGTGTGCTGAACAAACAGCAGACGGCAGACCACTTTGGCGTCAGCGAAAAAACCATCCAGCGCGATCTTGATACCCTGCGCAGCTATTTTGCAGACAGCGAGCCGCGCCGGGAGATTTTATACAACTCCGCAAAGGGCGGCTATCTGCTGGATGACACGCTTTCCCGCTTCCTCACCAGCAGCGAGATTCTGGCGGTATGCAAGATTTTGCTGGAAAGCCGTTCCATGGTCAAGGAGGAAATGTTCCCCATTCTGGACAAGCTGGTGCGGGTGTGCACCCCGCTGGATCGGTTGAATCAGGTCAAAGACCTCATCAGCAACGAGCGCTTCCATTACGTTGAGCCGCAGCATGGCCGGAAGTTTATTGAGAGTTTGTGGGACATCGGCACGGCAGTAGAAAATCACAATGTCATGGAAATTACCTACTGCCGCACCCATGATGGCGAGACCCGCGTGCGCACCATTGAACCGGTGGGCATCCTGTTCAGTGAGTATTATTTCTATCTGGCGGCGTTCATCGAGGGCATCGACAAGGATAAGCACTTCCGGAACCCGCAGGATAACTCCCCGACGATTTACCGCATCGACCGTATCCAGAACTATAAGACCCTCGATCGGCACTTTGCACAGCGGTATACCGACCGTTTTCAGGAAGGCGAGATGCGCAAGCGCATCCAGTTCATGTACGGCGGCGAGTTGCAGACCATCCGGTTCGAGTATACCGGGCCAAGTCTGGAATCCGTACTCGACCGACTGCCCACTGCAAAGGTTTTGCAGGTAACGGAAAAGGGCTGGATCGTGGAAGCCGAGGTGTTTGGCACGGGCATCCAGATGTGGGTGAGAAGTCAGGGAGACTATATAAAAATTATAAATACATAGGGAGACTATCATCATGAGCAAAATTCAGGTGGAAGTACGTTTTACAGATAAACTGGAGTCTATCCGTGTGGGTGGGCAGGAGATGGAAATCCCGAATGCCATCATGACAAAATCTGTTGAAGAATGGTTTGAACCGGCGGCTGGCCGTGTGAATTGGGATGGTCTGGGGGCTGAGATCAAGGCTATGGGTTTCAGCGATGAGAAAAATGCCGTGTACAGCTTCCTGTTCAATGGGCCGGAAGATAAAAAGCGAGAATTCATGGGCTTCGTGGAGAGCTTTTGTCTGGGGGAGGAAGCGCAGCAGGAAACAAAAAAGAAGACTGTGCAGGACTACCTGCAGGAGGCTAAGAAAAATCAGCAGGCCGGCAATGCCGAGATGGCGTTCCAGCAGTACATGGTCGCGGCCAGAGATTACGGACACCCCGAGGCACAGTTTGAGGTGGCACGGCGTTACCAGAACGGTGTTGGTGTAGCAAAGAATGCGGAAAATGCCGTTGTGTGGTACAAAAAAGCTGCCGAACAGGGTAATGCGGAGGCGCAGTGCGCACTGGGCGAATGCTATAACTATGGAACAGGTGTTGCAAAAGATTTGGAACAGGCATTTGAATGCTACCGCAAGGCGGCAGAACAGGGCAATGCAAGAGCGCAGAACAATCTGGGCGTTTGCTATATGAAGGGCAGTGGCATAGCGAAAGGCCCTGTACAGGCCGCTGAATGGTATGCGAGAGCCGCAGAGCAGGGACTTGCAGAGGCACAGAACAATCTGGGCCTTTGCTATATGAATGGCAATGGTGTAACAAAAGACCCTGTACAGGCCGCTGAGTGGTATGCGAGAGCCGCAGAGCAGGGACTTGCAAGGGCGCAGTATAATCTTGGCTATTGCTACAAGACAGGAGAAGGCGTAGAAAAAGACCCGAAAAAGGCTGCGATGTGGTGCGAAAAAGCCGCAGAACAGGGAATAGCAGTCGCACAGAATAGCATTGGCTACTGCTACGATACCGGATTTGGTGTGGAAAAGGATACGAGCAAGGCTGTTTTCTGGTATCGGAAAGCCGCAGAGCAGGGCAATGTGGGAGCACAATATAAATTGGGCAAATGCTACTATTATGGAAAAGGAACAGAAAAGGATAACGAAGAAGCCGTGAAATGGTTTCGGAAAGCGGCAGAACAGGGTGATGCGGATGCACAGTATAAACTTGGTTTGTTCTATGAAAATGGATATGGCGTGGCACAAAACAAAGAAGAGGCAGTAAAATGGTACCGGAAATCAGCAGAGCAAGGATACGCAGACGCTCAATATAATCTAGCAGAACTTTTGCTGTGGAAAGATGGAGAAGAGGCATTCAAATGGTATCAGAAAGCTGCGAAACAAGGCCACGCAGGTGCACAGAATGGGCTGGGCTTTTGTTATGAGGAGCCGGATAAGGAGATGGAGATGATGGAGATAGATATATATCCGAGTGTGGGTGTTGAGAAAGACTCAGCCAAGGCAGTGGAGTGGTACCGGAAAGCTGCAGAGCAAGGTCTTGATTCAGCGCAGTACCATCTAGGCTGTTGTTATGAGGGGGGTAAGGGTGTGACGAAAGACCTTACGAAGGCGGCGGAGTGGTACCGGAAAGCTGCAGAGCAAGGTCTTGGTTTAGCGCAGTACCATCTAGGCCGTTGTTATGAGGGGGGTCATGGCGTGACGAAAGACCTTACGAAGGCGGCGGAGTGGTACCAGAAAGCCGCTGATAAAGGCTATGATAAAAAGCTGCTACAACAGGGCTGCGACGTGGGCTCTGCCGTCGCAGCAGGTGCGGCACTGGCTGTGACGGGCCTGATATGGAAAATTTTGAGGGGTTAACAGCAGAAAGGAAAATAAATCATGGCAGACGAGCTTGAGGTGCTTGAAAAACAACAGCTTTCCGCGCAGCGGTCGCTGAATGACCTGACGGACCAGCTGACCCTTGCAGACCATCTGGTGTATAAAAAATATCTGACGGAACTGCAGAACTATGGCATGGTGGAGCTTTCTCAGAAGATGCTGGAGGTGCAGAATCCCGCTCAGTGTATCCGAATGTTCCAGCTGAAGAAACTGACCCTGAAAAAGGGCGAAGATATGTTCCAGAAGCTTTCCACGGTGTACTATTCCAGCATGGCACAAGGCTGTAGTCTGGCGGTGATGATCGATGTGCCGGAAGGAAATGCCGGTGCCAATATCTATCTGGGCGTTCGCGAGGATCCCCTGAAACAGAGCATGAAGAGCCGCAAGCTGGAAATTTCCAGCAAGGCGTTGCAGAAAGTGCTGCTCTCCAACTTCCCCGGTTCCGATATAAAAGGCATTTCTCCAGAGGCGGGAAAAAAACTGTTGGAAGAAGCCTTTGGCGAAGAGCAGGAGGCGGTGGCCTCAGTGTCCTGTGTGGCAGCTCTGCGCGATAAGTCCAAAACGGAAGACAAAGCTTTTGTGCAGGGCATCGAGCGCTTTATGGACGCGATGGAAGGAGAAAAGTATACTGCGCTGTTTTTGGCAGAACCTGTTTCCAATGAAACGCAGGCGGCTATCCGCAGCGGGTATGAAAATCTGTACAGCACTCTTTCGCCCTTCCGCAAGAGTACATGGTCTTATACCGAGAATCAGAGCACTGCTGTGATGGAGAGCCTGTGCAGTGGAACTTCCCATACCATCAGCGATACTGTCAGCACGACTACAACGGACGGTACGAACCAGTCCTCTTCGGTGACGGACGGCACACAGAAAACGAAAGGGGTCAGCGGCGGTATCAACGGCGGTGTCGGCAGCAGCTTCGGCACCTCGGTCACAAAAATCTCGCCGGTGGTTGGCGGCATTGCAGGCATTCTGGGTCTGGGCGGCTTGGCAGCTTCGGCCCTGATTCCGGGCGCGGGGGCCGTCATCGGCCCGCTGCTTGGCACGGCGGGCAGGGCCATAGGAGGCATGACGCCAGCCAGAACGGCTTTCAACAGCATCGCCCGGAACATCGGAGGCTCCATGGGCGTAAACGCCTCGCGGGGTACCAGCCACTCTACCACCGAGCAGACCGGCACTTCGCACAGCACCTCCGATGGAACGTCGCATGGAACATCGGACACCACCAGCCAGCAGGAGAGCCACGGCACAACGGACACCCGCGGCACGGGCCGTACTCAGCAGGTGGAACTGTGCAATAAATCGGTGGAGGAACTGCTGGAACGCATTGAAAACCAGCTCAAGCGTGTAAAGGAAAGTGAAGATTATGGCTGCTATAACTGTGCAGCGTATTTCCTTTCGTCTACTCAATCCACAGCACTTTTGGCGGCCAACACTTACCGCGCATTGATGGTAGGCGAGGGCTCCTCGGTGGAGAGCGGTGCCGTCAATGTGTGGAAGAACAATGAGGCAGAAGTGGCACAGCTGCGGGAATATCTCAAGCGGTTCATGCAACCGGTCTTTGCTCGCCCACTATGGGAGAATGCGCCGGATAGTCTGCTTTATACACCTGCAACGCTGGTCAGCGGGCGGGAACTGCCAATGCACCTTGGTTTGCCCACCCGCTCAGTGCATGGTTTGCCGATTATTGAGCACGCGGAGTTTGGCCGCAATGTGCCGGATGAGGCGATGCCGGATGAGGACAAGATGAATCTGGGCAAGATTTACCACATGGGTAAAGAGGAAGCGGCAGGACTGCTCTTGAACCGGCAGGCGATGGCTTCCCATACGTTCATCACTGGCTCGACCGGCACAGGCAAATCCAATGCGGTCTACCATCTGCTGGATGAGATCACAAAGAACGGACAAACGACGTTTCTTGTGGTGGAACCGGCCAAGGGCGAATACAAGAACGTGTTCGGCAATTGTACAGATGTGCAGGTGTTTGGTACAAACCCCAGAGAAACGCCGCTGCTGCGCATGAACCCCTTTGCGTTCCCTGAGAATATCCATATTCTGGAACATATTGACCGTCTGGTGGAGATATTCAACGCCTGCTGGCCGATGTATGCAGCCATGCCAGCGGTGCTGAAGGATGCTATTGAGCGCAGCTATCAGAAAGTAGGCTGGGATCTGCGCAATTCGGAGAGCGAGAAGGGAGTTTTCCCAACCTTCTTTGACCTGCTGGATATTCTGCCGGGCGTCATTGAAGAGTCGCATTATTCCAAGGATACCCAAAGCGATTATGTGGGTGCATTGTGCACCCGCGTAAAGTCGTTGACAAACGGTATTTATGGCAGTGTGCTTTGCGCAGAAGATGCGCTGACGGACGAAGCGCTGTTTGACCGCAATGTTATTGTGGATTTGAGCCGAGTGGGCTCTATGGAAACGAAATCGCTGCTGATGGGCATCTTGGTGATGAAGTTACAGGAATACCGGATGTGCAGCAGCAGGATGAACAGCAGGCTTCGCCATGTCACAGTGCTGGAAGAAGCGCACAACCTGTTGCGCAAGACCTCGGCAGAGCAATCACAGGAAGGTGCAAATTTGCAGGGCAAGTCGGTGGAAATGCTGGCAAATGCCATTGCGGAAATGCGTACTTATGGTGAGGGGTTTATCATTGCAGACCAGGCACCCGGACTGCTGGATATGTCGGTCATCCGCAACACGAACACAAAAATTATTCTGCGCCTGCCGGACGAAGAGGATCGCAAGCTGGTAGGTAAGTCTGCCGCCCTGAAGGAGGCACAGATCGACGAATTGTCCAAGCTGCCGCTTGGTGTGGCTGCCGTTTACCAGAACGAGTGGCCGGAGGCGGTGCTCTGCAAGATTGAGGCGTATCCCATGCCGGAAAATGCTGTTTACCACAAGCCTTCAAAAATGCCGCATGAAATCAACGCAGAGTTTGTATTCGGACAACTGGCAGTGGGCAAAGAGCTGGAACCGCTGAGCAGTTCGGAGATGGAGCAGCTGAAGCTCTGGCTGAAACGCCATGAGACTGTGCTGAAGCCGGAGGACAGCCGCTACCTGGAACGGGTCTTTGCAGGCGGCGAACTGGATGTGGCTAAGACTCGGAAAGCTGTGTTCGATTTCTTTGGTGGGATTAGCACGGTCGTTGATTACTGTGCCGCAGCCGAAAAATCGCTCACACCCCGTAAAGAATTTCTGGAACAGCTGCAGGGACAGTACGGCCTGAAAGCTGCTGCTGCAGACTGGGTGCTAAATAGCGTGATAAGCATGGGCATGAGCCTGAACCCGGATGCAAAGGCTGTAGATAATCTAAGGACGAATTTTGAGCGGCAGGGAGGTCGTGTGCTGTGAGGCGAGAAATCTCAGAAGCGAAACCGATGGAAGCAAAAACGCACATTGGGTTGGATGATGTCGTCAAACGGTCATTTGAGCGTCTACAGAAAGGCGTGACAGAAAAGGCAGAAGAAAAACTGGATGCTGCTACGGAAAAGTCATTTGCAGAGCTAGAAAAAGAGCTGGAATACAAAAATAACGATGATGGAATGCCGTACCGTATGGAGCAGGATCTTTTGTCGGATGCAGAGTATAAAAGAAACGGATATGAGTACACTACCGATCACCTTGGAAGGCTGTTTACAGCCGAAGGAGACCTGCATCTGAAAGAGCATGATGGTCGTCTGCAAATTAAAGACAGCATCCATGACATTGGAAAAGGATATGAAAAAAGTACCGATGATCGAGGTCATGCAATTGCAGATCGCTTTGATGGGGCAAACGATTTGGAAAATCTCATTCCGCAGGATTCTGGACTAAATCGGAACGAATTCAAAAATTTTGAGAATAAACTGGCACAGGAAGTGGAAGCTGGGAAAAAAGTCAATCTGAAATTGGAAATGCATTATCCGGGAGACTCCTTCCGCCCGGATGCCATTACTGCTGTGACAACGATTGACGGAAAGCAGGAAGTTAAAGTATTTCTGAACGATTAGTATTTATAAGTCCACTGCACTTTCAGGTTATTACAATCCCGGTCGATTGCACATACAATACAAGTATCACTTCACAAAACGGAGGGTACTTGTACTATGGTGGACTACGCCGACATCGGAAAACGCATCCGTGCCTGCCGCCTTGCAAAGGGCATGACGCAGGAACAGCTGGCCAATGAGGTCGGCGTGGTGGTCACGCACATCAGCCATATCGAGACAGGCAACTCCGTGCCCAGCCTGAAAACGCTGATCGACATCATCAACGCACTGGACTGTTCGGCGGACGAGCTGCTGTGCATCGAGATTAAAAAAGCAAAGCCGGTGTTCGACAGCTGGATGACCGAACAGCTTGCAGATTGCTCTGCCGATGAGGCAAAGATCATCAAAGAAACGGTGGTCAGCCTGAAAAAATCGCTCCGGAAGGTGTATGGAAAGTCCTCTAAATACAGATATGACTAAAACTTCAAAAACTGAATGCCAGTTGGTAGGCATTGAGTGTCTGAAAGAACACCAATAAACAGAATGAACCGCCTCGGTTTCCATAGTAGGAAGCCGGGGCGGCTTTTTATACAAAAAAGAAATCGTTTTTTTGTAGCTTTGATGAATTGGCGCGGAGCCGTTGACAGCAGAAGGGCAGAAGCGTATCTTTGGAACAGAAGGCGGAACAGGGCCATAAATAGCAGTTTTCTTTACCTTGCAAGGACACTTTCGTTTTGATGAGGCACGCCCCGGTGTGCCGCTTTTTTCATTTGCGGAGATAAAATGCAAAAAGTACGGATTATAGTACACATTATCTGCTATGCTCGGTACACGGAAAGCACACACCGGAAAAGGAGCAAAAATGCGCTGGACGTTGAATAAAACAAGGCTTTTGGCTGGTAAAACGGACCCGGAGAATACCAGCCTGTGGCTGGCGCTCTGGATGCACCTGTGGGATACGGCGGGCATCATGGAGCGGCTGGTCCGGCAGTGGCTCCCGGAAAGTGCAAAACGGGCCATGGGCTTTGAGCGCGAGGAAGCGTTGCTCGCGCATGCCCGGTTTCTGGGCGGGATCCATGATATAGGCAAGGCTACGGTAGCCTTTCAGGCAAATATCCTGCGCACCCTGCCGGAGGCGCGGCAGCGGCTGGAAATGTTGACGCCGCTGGACTGTCCTGAACAGAACCGCCGGGAGTCGCCGCATACCCGGGCGGGCGAGGCAATTCTGCTGTGGAATGATTGTCCCGGCGGGCTAGCCTCCATTGTGGGAGCGCATCACGGCAGGCCACAGAGCTGCGCGGCGGTCGATGATCAGTTAGAGGGTTGGGAGAGCAACTACTACCCCAAGGGACAAAAAAAGGTCTGGGAGAGCTTTTGGACAGAACTGCTCATGACTGTTTTGCAGGACTGCGGCTTTGATGATACGGCGGAACTGTACGACCTGGACCCGCAGGAGGAAGTGCTTCTGACCGGACTTCTGATCATGGCAGACTGGATCGCCAGCAATACGGAATACTTCCCCCTGATCCCGGTAGAGGAGCTGGGCAGCATGGAGGATTACCCGGCGCGGGTGGACAGGGCTTGGGAAAAGCTGGCCCTGCCCTTCCCGTGGGAGGCACAGCCGGGCATCGCAGACCCGCAGGAGTTTGCGGTGCGGTTCGGCTTTGCGCCCAATGCGGTGCAGAGGGCTGTTCTGGAAGCTGCAGATGCCGCAGCGGAACCGGGTATCCTGATCTTGGAAGCACAGATGGGCGTGGGCAAAACCGAGGCGGCGCTGGCCGCTGCGGAGATCATGGCCAGCCGGTTCGGGCTGGGCGGTGTCTTTTTCGGGCTGCCCACACAGGCCACGGCAAACGACATCTTTCCCCGGCTGCTTGGCTGGGCAGACACGCAGACTGAGGAGACGCTGCCGCAGGCTATAAAGTTGGCGCACGGCATGGCGGAACTGAACGAGAACTATTTGCGGTTACAGGGGCGCGGGGTGCAGCTGGAGGAGGACGCGCAGGAAGAGCATCAGGTGCAGGTACACCAGTGGTTTCGGGGAAACAAGCAGGCACTGCTGGCAAACTTTGTGATTGGCACAGTGGATCAGCTGCTGCTGGCGGCACTTGCCCAGAAGCACGTTATGCTGCGGCATCTGGGACTTGCGGGCAAAGTGGTCATTATTGATGAGTGCCACGCCTACGATACCTACATGAACTGCTATCTGGACCGCGCACTGGAATGGCTGGGCTGGTATAAGGTGCCGGTCATTCTGCTTTCGGCCACCCTGCCCGCCCGGCGGCGCACAGAGCTGGTCGAGGCCTACCAGCAGAAAAAGGCCGCCCCGGACGCTCCGTGGGAAACCAGCTGCGGCTATCCGCTGCTGACATGGACGGATGGCGCAGAGGTAAAGCAGACGGCCATCTCATCGGATGCACCCGGTCAAACGGTGCAGCTGACTACGCTCACAGAGCCGGAGCTGCCCGCGCTGCTGCGCCGGAAGCTGGCAGAGGGCGGCTGTGCAGGGGTGATCGTAAACACGGTCAAAAAAGTGCAGAAGATCGCGCAGCTGCTGCGGGAAAGCCTGCCGGACAAAGAGGTGCAGCTGTTCCATGCGCAGTTCCTGATGCCGGACCGCGCGGCGCGGGAAAACCAGCTGATGGCACGCATCGGCAAGGGCTCTGCACCGGAGTGCCGGAACGACCTGATCGTGGTGGGTACGCAGGTGATGGAGCAGTCGCTGGACATTGATCTGGACGTTCTTGTCACAGAGCTTTGCCCCATGGATCTGCTGCTGCAGCGCATTGGACGGCTGCACCGCCACTACCGCAGCCGCCCCGCTCCGTTGCAGCAGGCCTGCTGCGCGGTGCTGGACACCGGGGAAGATGCCTTTGACGCGGGCAGCGAGGCGGTATATGGACAGTGGCTGCTCTGGCGCACCCGGAAGTTTCTGCCCCGGAGCATCCGGCTGCCGGAGGAGATCTCTCCGCTGGTGCAGCGGGTCTACGGCTGGGAGCGGGAAGCTCCCGGCGGGGCGCAGGGCGAGGAAATGCGCTGCATATATGAGCGGACGCAGGAGAAAAAGAAAGCACGCGCCGAAGCATACCTTGTGCCGCAGCCGGAAACGCACCGGCTGGCGCAGCTGAACACGCTGGACGACTGGATGCAGAACGAGGGCGCCTGCTCCGACCCGGCGGTGCGGGCGGCAGTGCGGGACGGCGACCCCTCGGTAGAGGTGCTGGTAATGCAGCGTCGGGCAGACGGCAGCATCCACTTTCTGCCGTGGCAGGAGGGCGGCAGTGCCGTAGCTGCCGACAGCCCGCCCCCGCCGGAAACGGCACTGAAGATCGCCCGGCAGAAGCTGCGGCTCCCGGCGGTGTTCGGCAAGGCGTGGAAGGTGGACGGGGTCATCCGGGAGTTGGAAGCGGACAACCGCAGCCGCCTTGCGGCGTGGCAGCTGTCGCCGCTGCTGCACGGAGAACTGGTTCTGCTGCTGGATGAAAACCTGACTGCCCGACTTGTGGGCATGGAACTTTGTTATGACCGTGAAAACGGCCTGTATTACCAAAAGGAGGAGACGGATGAAGGAAATTGAATTCAACCTGCTGACCGAACCGTGGATACGGGTGCGGCTGCGGGACAACACGGTGCGGGAGGTGTCCCTGACCGAGGCACTGGTGTCGGCGCAGGATTATGTGGACCTTGCGGGCGAGATGCCCACCCAGAACGCCGCCGTGCTGCGGCTGCTGCTGGCGGTGCTGTTCACCGTGTTTTCCCGGGTGGATGTAAAAGGAGAGCCCCGCCCGCTGATGCAGAGCGATGATGCACTGGAGCGCTGGAGCGCGCTGTGGCAGCTGGGGCATTTCCCGGCAGAGCCTGTCCGGGATTATCTGGAGCAGTGGAAGGACCGCTTCTGGCTGTTCCACCCGACACACCCCTTCTGGCAGGTGCCGCAGGCAAAGATCGGCACGGAATACGGTGCGGCCAAACTTAACGGTGAAATGTCGGAAAGCAGCAATAAACTCCGGCTCTTTCCTCTGTATGCGGGGCAGAGCAAGGATCAGCTGAGCTATCCGCAGGCGGCGCGGTGGCTGCTGTGTGTGAACGGCTATGATGACACCTCTGCAAAGCCAAAAGGAAAGGGACTTCCGTCCGTAGGAGCCGGGTGGCTGGGCAAGATCGGTTTTATTCAGGCACAGGGTGATAACCTGTACGAGACCCTGATGCTGAACCTGACACTGCTGCGCGACGGCCGGGAATGCTGGGGCGAAAGCAAGCCCTGTTGGGAACTGGAAGCACCAAAGAGCGCGGAACGGACAGAAATTTGCTGCCCGGATAACCCGGCACAGCTGCTCACCCTGCAATCCAGAAGGCTGTTGCTGCACAGGACAGGGGAGAATGTGGATGGGTTCTGTCTGCTGGGAGGAGATTTCTTCCCTTTGGACTTCTTACAGCCGGTGTTCAGCTTCCAGCGGTAGGAGTAATCGGCAATGGGGTGATCACTTCAACGAACTGGTCAATCAATTCGGGAGCAAGACGGGTTCCGTGTACATCGAACTTCTGAAAAAGAGTATATCTCAACAGCCCTGTATTTGATTTCGATACCAAATACAGGGCTGTTTCTTTGATTTTAATACTATATTTTGTACTTTCTTCGAATATCTTGACACCGTACCTTGTGGCTTGTCGCTTATTTGTCGCTTAAATCTGCAATAAGACACTGAAAAATAGCAGAAGAAATTAGAAAACCCGTTCATTTTGAACGGTACATTTACCCTTATACCGGGCAAACAAATGTCAAATTTAATTATTTGATGGATAAGCTAAATGACACGCTTCAGAAAAAGAACTTGGGGGCATTTTACACGCACAAGCTGTATGCCGAAAAGTCCCTTGAATTGGTGCGGGCTGCAATCGCCCGTGTTCCCACCGGAAATGACTATATCATTCTTGACAGGTGCGCCGGAACAGGAAACCTTGAAGCAGGTTTGACAGACGAGGAACTTTCACATTGTGTTGTTTCAACAGTAGAATATTATGAGTACAAGGTACTTCAAGAATTGTTGGGGGCAAAGGTTCGGCACATTATCCCGCCTATTGAAATGACAGACACATTTAACGCCGGGCTAGTTTCGGGCGCAGACGCTTTAAGCAAAGAATATATAGAAAATCCGGTCATAAAGCAATACATTGCCAACCCACAATGCACGATTATATTGTTTGAAAATCCACCGTATGCAGAAACAACTTCTGCCGAACACCAACGACAGGGACAAAGCAAAAAATCATCTACTTGGAAACAAAGCTATGTAGTAACTGAAATGAAAAAAGAAGTCAAAGGAACAGCGTCCAACGATTTAGGAAACGTTTTCATTTGGTCTGGTTTTAAATATTATTTGCGGCAACCAACAGATAGCTATATAGTGTATTCTCCTGTCAAGTATTGGAAAGCGCAACATTTAATTGACAGGAAATTTGTCAAAGGATTTGCATACAATCGCCGCCATTTTCACACTAATATTGACGCTTGCATTATGTGCGCATATTGGCAAAATATAGCTGACAGCAGAAAGGAAATTGAAATAGCGGCTTATGATATAGACGATAACACAGGCACGTTGGTTTCGTGTGGACTGCTCCCTGTAAAACAGGTCTTTACAACATACAGCAAAATATATTATGACAAACGCCCTATACCAGATGAGCAGCGGACGGGTATTCTTGCAGGGTTAAATGGTCTTGAAAAGGTAGGCGGCAAACAACGAAACAAGCCCGCAACCGCACCCGATATAATGGGATATATGGTCGCACACAGTTCGGGATTTGATAACCCAGACTTGGATTCTAGCCTTTTGATAGCGGCTCGCTATGATGGAAACGGCTTTTTCCTGCGTAAAGATAACTATCTTGAAAAACTTCCTATGTTTTGCGCTTCACGCTATATTACATATAACAGAGCATGGACGGAACGTGCCCGCATTATGAAGTCGGCGGACGGCGCGGACAGATACAATGCGGACGTTGCAAGTGGTAAACTTGCGCAATTCCTCTTGAAATGCCTGCTTTTCACCTGTACAGAAATGCAGAACCATATGCGCACATTCACGGGGAGCGATGGGCGGTTTTATCGCGATGAACTTTGCCTTGACGGTACGAACGGAAAAACAATCGCCCTGCGCGATATAAAGGGGCTTATCCCCGGTGATAGGGAAAAGGCTATTTTGAATCAATGGGAAACGGTTCTGCAATGGGCAAAGAAAGCAGAAAACTATAGCCCTTCTTTGACATATGGTGTATATCAGATTTACGCTGAACTGGATACATCGCACGTTGACGAAACGACGGGCAATACAATTTGGGATAACGTGGAATTGCATACTGCTCTTGCGGGCTTGAAAACGCTTGTCAAAGACTATTACAATTCTGAAATCGTCCCAGTGCTTTTTGAATATGAGTTTATAAAATAACAAAAACGGCGGCAGGCTTTTGGAGTTTGCCGCCATTTCATTTGTTTTTTCGCTTGCAATACAGCTTCAAGTCTGCCTTGTAGCCCTCGAACGGGTCGACGTGGACAATATCGTACTGCACGCCCCGGAACAGTATCATGTGGCTTGTGGTAAGGTTAGCCCGGTAGCCGATTTGAAACAGCGCAAACAAAAAGCAGGCAGTGTCGTGGAAAGGAGGAGGAAAGCGACACTGCCTGCTGTATAGGAACCCCTGAACATTGCGGCTTGATCAGGAGGGATTTGGTAGTCTGTCCGCCGTTCTGGCTATTGCCTCGCATAGAAACGGGAGACAGTTTTTATGGGCCTGCTGTGCGCCGCTGCTGCGGCCGCACCCGCAGGGAAATGTGCCTGCATGGGCTTTGCGGGGAGAACCTTTCGGAGGTTATGGGGGATGTCCGTTCCGTTCTCCCTGAGTGCACCCTTATTATGCCAGACAATCGTGGCAATTCTTTGTGGTAAATTTGAACAGTTTGCAAATATTGCAGTTTGCGTTTATAATGTCCGAGCAACATCCGCAAACTGCATATCGCAAATATGCCGTTTTGACAGGCACTGTTTTTGAAAATTGCGATAAACGCCCTGCCCATGAAAAAAGACTGCTGAAAAGTCCGCACTTTTCAGCAGTCTGAATCTGAAATATTCCGCGTTACACTCCAAAGAACTCCTTGGCGATGTCGGCGCTGCGCTTGGCGTCCTTGGCGTACCAGTCCGCGCCGATTTTTTCGGCGTATTCCGGGGTCAGCACGGCACCGCCCACCATGATCTTGCAGTCGAGCTTAGCGGCGTGCAGGGCGGCGATGGTCTCCTCCATGCTTTTCAGGGTGGTGGTCATCAGCGCCGAAAGGCCTACCAGATGCACGTCCTTTTCCCGCACGGTGTCCACCACCGTCTCCACCGGCACGTCCCGGCCAAGGTCCAGTACCTCAAAGCCGTAGTTTTCCAGAATGACCCGGACGATATTCTTGCCAATGTCGTGCACGTCGCCCTTGACGGTGGCAAGGACGATGCGTCCCTTGCTGGCGCTGCCCTCGCCCTTTTGGGCAATGGCAGTTTTGATCTCCTCAAAGGCGCTCTGGGCGGCGCTGGCAGCCTGCAGCAGCTGCGGCAGGAAGAGAGTACCTTTTTCATACTTGGCACCCACGATGTCCAAAGCGGGGATCAAGGCTTCGTCCACCACCTCCAGCGGCTGCTTTTCCGCCAGCAGGGCGCGGGTATGGGCGGCGGCGTCACCCTTCAAGCCCTTTTCCACCGCTTTCATCAGGGCGGCGTAGGGACCGGTAAGTTCTGCTTCGGCAGCACTGGCGGCAGGCGCGGCTTTTGCAGCCTGTGCCAGTGCGGTGCTGGCGGGCACACGGTCGGCAAAGCGCTCGATGTACTTTGTGCTCTGCTTGTCCCGGTTGGTCAGCACGTTGTAGGCGTACACCGCCGCCATCATCTCTTCGCTGGAGGGGTTCATGATGGCAAGGTCCAGCCCGGCGTACATGGCCATGGTCAGGAAGGTGGTGTTCAGGTAGGTGCGGCAGGGCAGACCAAAGCTGATGTTGGACACGCCCAGCACGGTGCGCACTCCCAGCTCCTTTTTGCAGGCTTCCAGTGCCTGCACCGTGGCCAGCACATCATCCTGCTGGGCGCTGGCGGTCAGGGTAAGGCAGTCGATGTAGATATCCTCCCGGGGAATGCCCGCTGCCAGCGCTGCTTCGGTGATGCGGCGGGCAATGGCTACGCGGTCTGCAGCTTTGGGCTGGATACCTTTTTCGTCGATGGCCAGACCCACGATGGCGGCACCGTACTTCTTGCACAGCGGCAGGATGGCGGCAAGCTTTTCCGGCTCGCCGTTGGTGGAGTTGACGATGGGCTTGCCGTTGTACACCCGCAGACCCCGCGCCAGCGCTTCCACGTTGGAGGAGTCCAACTGCAAGGGCAGGCTGGTCACGCTTTGCAGCGCCTTGACCACCTGCTCCATCAGCACCGGCTCGTCTACGCCGGGCGCGCCCACGTTCACGTCCAGAATCTGCGCCCCGGCCTCTGCCTGACTGACGGCCTGCTCCAGCACATAGTTCATGTCGCCCTCCCGCAATGCCTGCTGGAAGCGCTTTTTGCCGGTGGGGTTGATGCGCTCGCCCACCACCGTGATGCCGTCCACCGTAACGGCGTCCACCGGTGTGCACAGCACCGAGGGCATCCGGTGCGCGGGACGCCCCGGGGTGCAGCCTGCAAAGGTGCCGTTGAGCAGCTTGATGAACTCCGGGGTGGTGCCGCAGCAGCCGCCGGCAGCAAACAGGTGCAGCTCCCGGTAGGGCTTCATCTGCAAGGCAAACATCTGCGGGGTGATGTCGTAGCCGCTGCCGTCCGCCCGGGGCAGACCGGCGTTGGGCTTGACGAACACCGGGAAGTTGCCGGGTACAGCCTCGGCCAGCCGCTTTGCCATGGGGAAGATCTCCTTGGGACCCAGTGAGCAGTTGATGCCCACGGCGTCTGCCCCCAAGCCCCGGGCGGTGGCGGCAAAGCTTTCCACTGTGCAGCCGGTAAAGGTGCGCCCGCCTGCCTCAAAGCTCATGCTGGCCAGAATGGGCAGATGAGTATTCTCCTTGGCAGCCAGCAGGGCGGCCTTCAACTCGTACAGGTCGGTGTAGGTCTCAAAAAAGATCAGGTCTGCCCCGGCGGCTTCGCCTGCCTTGACGATGCGGGCATACTCAGCCACAGCATCCTCAAAGGCCAGCGTTCCGCTGGGTTCCAGCAGCTCGCCCAGCGGGCCTACGTCCAGCGCGGTCAGCGCACCGTAGGGCGCGCAGGCGCGCTTGCAGTTTTCAATGCCTGCGGTGATGACCTGCTCCAGCGTGTAAGCACTGCCTGCCAGCTTGTGGGCAGAAGCGCCGAAGGTGTTGGCGTTGACGATGCGGCTGCCCGCCGCAGCGTACTGCCCATGGATGCCCTCGATGAGCGCCGGGTCGGTGATGTTCAGCTCTTCCGGGCGTGCGCCCAGCTTGAGCCCGGCAGCCTGCAGCATGGTGCCCATGCCGCCGTCCAGCAGGATGGTATTGCTCTGCTTGAAAAGTTCATTCACTTGCACAGGTCTTTCCCCTCTTTCTGTATTCGCAGCGGGTGCGCAGCACGCAATGGCCGCACCCGGCCAGTTGTCCTTTTACCGGGTGGTCGCTGACCCCCAGCAGGGCAGTCACGCTCTTGCGCGGGGTCATCAGGTTGGTGTCGGTGACGCACAGCCCGGCCTTGCGCGCGGTGTCCAGCGCCGCTGCCACCAGCGGCTGCACCGCGATGTCCCAATCGCCGTAGCCGGGCGAAAAGCGCCCGGTCAGATACTTTCCCTCCGTGGCCGCCCACTGGCGCAGCTGCGCCTCGGCGGCATCAGCGGCCTGCTCGGCCAGTGCGCTGCCCAAGGCATCGGAGGCTACCCCGGCGGCAATATCGCCCACGCCCGCCCGGCGGATCTGGGCATCCACCCCGGGGCCCAGCGTCACTGCCAGCAGAATGGCCTGCCCGCAGCCGGTCAGGTGCTTGTGCACGTCCTCGCCGGGCAGAAGTCCGGCCTCGGTCAGGGCGGGGGTGTCTGCCAGCAGCCACACCGCCCGGGGCATCGCCACTGCCAGCAGCGGCACCGCGCACTTTTTCAGCAGCGCCAGCGTGGCAGTGTCCGGCTCGCCGTGCGCGCCGAAATACCGCGCCGCCTGTACAAGATCTACGGTCTGCGGTTTTTCTATCGCCAGTGGGCGTGGTACACCGATCGCCATGGGCCGCACCTCCTTACTTCGCTCGAATAAAGTACTATTCAGTATACCGCACTTGTGGGCTTTTATCAATCCCGCAAAAGGGGAGGAAATAGAAAAAGGCTGCTCTGTTTTTGGAAAGCGGCCTTACAGTGTGCGCAGTTTTTGCGCACTTTCAGATATCCTCCCGGCAATTTCAACAACAAAACAAAAACGCACGCCGATCCTTACCGAATCAACGTGCGTTTGCAGTATCGGAGTGGCGAGACTCGAACTCGCGGCCTCCTGCTCCCAAAGCAGGCGCGCTACCAACTGCGCAACACCCCGACATCTGGCGGCACAGCTGCACCGCCAGAATATAGTATATCTTTTTTTGCGCGGTTCGTCAATACAGAATCCGCAGTTAGGGGCATCGGTGCTTTTCGACTTTTTCAGCCAATAAAAGCAGCAGTGAGGAAGCGGGCGATGACAGGCATCTTTTGCAAAAAGGTGAGGTTTTGGTGCAACTGCCGAAAAGCGGATGCAAAAACTGGACAGAACACAAAATTTGTTGCACTCTAGTTGCAAGCAAGCCGGAAAGGTGCTATCATAACACTATATCGCCGGGAAGTGTGGCGGTGGGAAATTAGACAGAGGCTGAAAAGAAAGGCACGGCGTAAGCGATGACGATACAGGAATGCTATAAAAAGATGGGCGCGGACTATCAGGAGGTGTTGGGACGGCTGCACAACGAAGCCATGATCGGCAAATTCGTGCGAATGTTTTTGCAGGACGACAGCTTTCATATCTTGGAGGATGGGCTGCGCAGGGGAGACGTAAAAGAGGCATTCCGTGGGGCGCATACCCTCAAGGGCGTCTGCCAGAATCTTGGCTTTTCCAACCTGTATGCGCCCGCCTATACCCTGACCGAGACCCTGCGCGCCGGGCAGCTGGAGGGCACACAGGAGCAGTTTGCAAAGGTGGAAGAGCAGTATCAATGCACGATGGACGCCATCCGTGCGCTGGACTAAAATAGAATGCGGTGCCGGGCGGCTTTCGGGCTGCCCGGCATTGTTCTTTTACGGGATATGCCCGAAAGCACAGAACCGCCCCTTGTACCGCCGCGTAGTTTGCGGTATGATAGACAAAAAAGAGGGAAGGAGACTCCATTATGTCCAAACATATCCTTGTCTGTCTGCCCATCAGCGCAGAGCAGAGGACCCGCATTGAGGCGGTGCAGGGCTTTGCATATCGCTTTACCACCCCGGATACTGCCACGGTGGAGGATGCCCTGTGGGCAGATGCCGTGCTGGGCAATCTGCCGGTGCCGCTGATCCGGCAGAACGGTCATCTGGAGTGGTTCCAGTCCAACGCAGCGGGCCCCAATAACTATCTGGAGCCGGGGGTGCTGCCGGAGGGCTGCATCGTGACCAACGCCACCGGTGCTTACGGTCTGGCCATCAGCGAATGTATGCTGGCAATGTGGCTCAGCCTGCTCAAGGAGCTGCCCACCTACCGGGATAACCAGCGGGAGCACCGCTGGGCACCCACCGGCCACTTTGTGGGCAGCATTGCGGGCAGCCGGGTGCTGTGCGTAGGCATGGGCGATATCGGCTCGAACTTTGCCCGGCGGGCGCATGCGCTGGGTGCTGAGGTGGTGGGCGTGCGCCGCACCGTGCACCCGGATACTCCTTGCCCGGACTACTGCACCCGGGTGGTGGCGCAGAGCGCATTGGACGCAGAACTGCCGCAGGCTGACCTTGTGGCGCTGAGTTTGCCCGGCACGCCGGAGACACTGCATCTGTTCGGCGCAGAGCGGCTGGCGCTCTGCAAGCCCGGTGCCATTCTGCTCAATGTGGGGCGCGGCACTGCCGTGGACGGCGAGGCGCTGGCAGCGGCTGTGCACAGCGGGCGGCTTTCCGGTGCAGGGCTGGACGTGACCGACCCCGAGCCGCTGCCGCCGGAGCATCCTCTGTGGGCAGAGCCGAACGTGATCATCACGCCCCATGTCACCGGCGGCTTCAGCCTGCCCAAGACGCTGGACAACATCGTGGATATCTTTGCACATAACCTCAAGCGCTATGCCGCCGGTCAGCCGCTGGATAACCAGATGGACCGCCGCACCCAGTACGCCAGCGGCGCACGGCTGCAAAGCACCCTATAAAACAAAAAACTGCCGCACAATTGTGCGGCAGTTTTTGCTTTTATAGTTTACAGCATCACTGCGCCTGTGCAAGGCAGGCGTCCATGGCGGTAAAGATGGCCTCGCTGGTCATGGTGGAACCGGTGATGGCGTCCACACCGGCGGTGGAGCCGGTCTGTGTCAGCTGGGCAGCCAGCGTCTCGGCAGCTTTGCCGCCCAGCTCCGGGGTCTCGGCAGAGGCGTCCACCTGTACGGCGGTCACCTTGCCGCCGGTCACGGTGACCGTGACGGTCACTTCACTCAGGCAACCCTGCGCAGAGGAGGTGTAGCTGCCATCGGTCAGATGTGCGGCGTTGTCGGCGGCGGGTACGGTGCCGGTGTTGTGGATATACAGGTTCAGCACAATGCCCATCAGCACGGTGGCCACCAGCATGAGTAGGATATTACGGGTCATTTTTGCGGTCATGGTATGGTATCTTCTCCTTGGGGGTGATTATTTTGCGGGCTTGAAGCTGTCGCGCAGGGTGACTACCCGGTTGTACACGCCAGGGTTCTTGCTGTCTGGGGTAAAGAAGCCGGTGCGCACGAACTGGAACTTTTCGCCGGGCTTTGCGTCCTTCAGGCTCTCCTCCAGCTTGCAGCCGGTGCGCACGGTGACGCTTTCCGGGTTCAGGTAGTCCTTGTAATCGCTGCCTTCGGGGATGCCGTTCATGTTGGCTTCGGTGAACAGCTTGTCGTACAGGCGTACCTCGGCGTCCACGCAGTGTGCGGCGCTTACCCAGTGGATGGTGCCCTTGACCTTGCGGCCGTCAGCGGGGTTGCCGTTGCCGGTCTCCAGGTCGGCAGTGCAGTGGATGGCGGCGATGCTGCCGTCGGCGTTCTTGTCCACGCCGGTGCACTTGACGATATAAGCACCCATCAGGCGCACCTCGCCGTCCACGGTCAGGCGCTTGAACTTGGGAGGCGGCACCTCAGCAAAGTCCTCAGCGTCGATCCACAGCTCGCGGGTAAAGGCTACCTTGCGGGTGGTGGTATCGTTGGCTTCGCGGTTGGGGTTGTTGGCTACGTCAAAGTACTCGGTCTTGTCGGCGGGGTAGTTGTCCACCACCAGCTTGACCGGCTCCAGCACGGCAATGCGGCGCTGTGCGGTCAGGTCCAGCTCGCTGCGGATGCAGGCTTCCAGCTGACGCATATCGATCAGGTTGTCAGACTTGGAGATGCCGGCCTCCCGCACGAAGGTGAAGATGGAGGTGGGGGTGTAGCCGCGGCGGCGCAGACCGCACAGAGTGGGCATACGGGGATCGTCCCAGCCGTCCACGATGCCCATCTCCACCAGCTCACGCAGGTAGCGCTTGCTCATGACCGTGTTGGTCATGTTCAGGCGGGCAAACTCGCGCTGCTTGGGGAACTCGGCACCAAAGATGTTCTCGATGACCCAGTTGTACAGCGGGCGATGGTTTTCGAACTCCAGACTGCACATGCTGTGGGTGATGCCCTCGATGGCGTCCTGAATGGGGTGGGCGAAGTCGTACATGGGGTAGATGCACCACTTGTTGCCCTGACGGTGATGCTCGGCGTATTTGATGCGGTAGATGGCCGGGTCACGCATATTCATGTTGGGGCTTGCCAGATCGATCTTGGCACGCAGGGTCTTTTCACCCTCCTTGAACTCACCGGCACGCATCCGGCGGAACAGGTCGAGGTTTTCTTCCGGGCTGCGGTCGCGCCACGGAGAGGGGCGGGAGGGCTTGCCGGCATCGGAGCCGCGGTACTCGCGCATCTCCTCGCGGGTCAGGTCATCCACATAAGCCTTGCCCTCGGTGATGAGCTTCTCGGCGTACTCGTAGCACTTATCAAAGTAATCGCTGCCGTAGAAGATGCCGCCGTTGGGGTCGGCACCCAGCCA
>ENA-OPBL01001068-OPBL01001068.1-human-gut-metagenome-genome-assembly--contig:-NODE-1068-length-26031-cov-3.988951_pt1 | contig 26031 bp, 22 predicted proteins | sample MGYA00241073_ERZ501461 | MGnify/ENA primary metagenome ERZ501461 (study PRJEB25962, sample SAMEA2042630) | human gut metagenome | biome: human gut; feature: human-associated habitat; material: faeces... | reverse complement strand
GGCCGGCGGCAGTCGGTCGTCGCCGAGGCTGATGCGCAGCTCGGGGTACCGTACTCCTACGGCGGCACGACCCCTTCGGGTTTCGATTGCTCCGGGTTCACCCGCTGGGTGTTCTCCCACGCTCTCGGTCGCGAGCTGCCGCGCACGGCTGCCGAGCAGAGCGCGCTGGGCGTCGGGGTCTCGCTGGATGAGCTGGTGCCCGGCGACCTTCTGTTCTGGGGGTCGGGCTCGGGCGTCTACCACGTGGGCATCTACGCCGGCGACGGCGAGTACATCCACGCCTCCACGGGCGGCGGCCGCGTCATGCGCGCCACCTTCGATTATTTCGCCCCCGACTTCGCCAAGCGCGTCATCGAGTAAAGATGACTCCGCTTATCAGCGAAAACGGCCATCGGGCAGGGGTTATTCAAAAACTATATTTGTTGCCTTTGCGAGGATGCCATGCGAATTCTGCGATAAAATGCCAGTTCAGAAACGGTGGAGGCATCTTACTTGCCAAATGATCTGCTGATTTACCCACTCAACATCTGTCAATAAGGGAAAATTACCTGCTGGACAGTCCTTCTCTTCACGTTATAATGCAAGCTTCCAGGCATTTTATTGCCCTGGTTTTGCGTACCCAAATGCGCAAATGCGAAACGACGACGATAGAGGAGGCACGATGACTTCACCGAGGGAGGCAGTATCTATTCTCACTGCTGCGGCGCTGGTCGTTGCCCCTGTGGGCGGCGTGGCCGCAACGTACACCACCGGCTACGCCGAGGACGGCGATGGGCATACCATTAAGGACAACCGCGGTCACGATATTCCGGCCAGCTACGAAGAGGCCATCGCGTGGGTCAGCGAGGGTAAGACCCTTTATAAGTCCTGCGTCGATTACATGGCGGCCAATGCTGGGCAGTTCGGTAATCTGACGGAAGAGCAACGTGCGGAGTTGTGGAACCTGGCGACCGATGACGAGCCGGTTACGATAGAAACCGAGACGTCGGAGCCAGAGCCGGAGACCGATCCCGTGGAAACCACGTCGGTACCCGAGAAGACGGAGACGCCGGTTCAGTCCGAGGTGCCGGATACGGATAATCCAGGCATGGAGGAGCCCACGGCTCCCGAAACGCCGACGGATCCTGTTGAACCCGGCGGGTCGACTGACCCGGTGGATTCTACAGATACGACCGATTCCGTTGATCCGACGGATCCAGATGCGCCGACCGACCCGAACCAGCCTCCTGCTTCGACTGACCCGACGGATCCGACGAACCCCGTTGACCCTGAGGATCCGACCAACCCGACCGATCCCGTCGACCCCGATAATCCGGGTGAACCGGTTGATCCCGTCGACCCGGTCGATCCGGTCGATCCCGTCGATCCCACGGATCCGACCGACCCTGCCGAGCCCACCGATCCCGACACCCCCGCGAAGCCGGACGAGCCGGTCATCGACACGGACAACCCAGTCGATTCCGGCATCCAGAAGCCCGGCAACGCCGGCGGCGTGACGGACGAGTCGCACACCGCTGCCGTCATCAAGGGCCAGGCCCAGACGCCGCTGAAGCAGGTGGCCGTCACGGTGCCTTCCATCTCCTTCACGCACATCGACAACTCCTCTTATGTGGCGCGCCATTACAGCGAGGACCTCACCACCGAGAAGTTCATCTCGCTGGTGGGCGAGTCGGCCCGCACCATCGCCGCCGAGAACGACCTGTACGCGTCGGTCATGATCGCCCAGGCCATTCTGGAATCCGCCTCCGGCAATTCCACGCTGGCCCAGGCGCCGAACAACAACCTGTTCGGCATCAAGGGCACCTACCACGGCAACTCGGTGCAGCTGCCCACCCGCGAGGACGACGGCACCGGCGCCACCTACACCATCATGAGCGATTTCCGCCAGTACGAGACCGTGGACGAGTCGCTTTCCGACTACGCCGACCTGCTCAGCCATTCCATGGGCGATTTCTACGCAGGCGCGCGCAAGTCGAACTCCGACAGCTTCGTGGACGCCTGCGACTTCCTCGTGGGCCGCTACGCCACGGACATCTTCTACTCGGAGAAGCTGCAGGACCTCATCGAGACCTACGACCTCACCCGTTTCGACGTGCCGCTGACCTACGAGCTGGCCGACACCTTCGTGCTGCCGGTGAAGGACGAGGTTACGGGGCTGGACAAGTACCTCGATCCGGTGACCGACAAGGTGGAATACGAGGCGCTCGTGGCCGAGTACCGCGATTACGTCGCCCGCACGAGCGAGTACCAGCAGGCGCTCGCCGAGTGGGGCCAGCAGATGGCGGCGGCCGAGGAGCTCTACCACGTGCCGGTGTATCTGGAGAAGCCCTCCATGCCCGCGGCGGACACGCCGATGCAGCAGCATCAGGATGCCATCGACGCCGAACGCTTCGAGGGCTTCGATACGCTCATCGCTACGGGCCAGCCCCTGCCGGTGCGCGAGGCCCGCACGCTGAACGACCTGACCGCTTGCGCGAACTCGTTCCTCGGCGTGCCGTACCTGTGGGGCGGCACGACCCCGGCCGGCTTCGACTGCTCGGGCCTGGTGCAGTACTGCTACCGCGAGGTGTTCAACATCGAGCTGCCGCGCACGACCTACTACCAGTGCGAGGTGGGCGTGGAAGTGCCCTTCGAGGAGCTGCTTCCGGGAGACTTGCTGTTCTTCGCCGACGGCGGGGACGTGCACCATGTGGCGATGTATTTGGGCGACGGCTACTACGTGGAGGCGCCGCACACGGGCGACGTGGTGAAGATCACGGCCATGAACGACAAGCTGCCCGATTTCGCCAAGCGCGTCGTGGACGTGCGGGGCATCGATATGAGCGAGTTCTCCGACGAGCAGCTGGCGCAGTTCGTGGAGCGTGAGAAGTACCTGCAGGAGCGCGAGCAGCGCCTGGGCGTGACCGACGAGACCTTGGCCGAGCTCACCGAGTGGCTCCGCGGCCTCGAGTTCTAGGCCGCATGCGCGCCGCGTGGGAGTAACTCTGCGACATTTCCTGGTGCTGGGCCTCCTTGCCTTCGTTGTGACGTATCTGTGCGTCCCGTTGGCACGGAGGCTCGCCCTGCGTTTGGATGCCGTCGACTACCCGAGCGCCCGGCGCGTCAACAAGCGCCCCACGCCGCGCATGGGCGGCATCGCCATGGCGGCGGGCATCGCGGCGGCGCTCATCGTGGAAGTGGCCGGGGAGTACTTCTTCGGCTGGGCCGGGTTCTACATCCACGGCACCGATCGGGCCATCAACCACGCCGGTGTGATGTGCGGGCTGCTCACTATCGTGTGCGTGGGCGCCATGGACGACGTGTACTCGCTGAAGCCCAGCGTGAAGTTCGCGGGGCAGATTCTGGGGGCGACCATCATCGCGGCCTCGGGGCTTCTGCTGTCGAGCATCGCGAACCCCTTGGGCGCCGGGTTCATCCAGTTCGGCTGGTGGTCCTATCCGCTCACGGTGCTGTACCTCGTGTGCTTCATGAACGTCATCAACCTCATCGACGGCCTGGACGGCCTGGCGGCGGGCATCGCGGCCATCGCGTCGTTCTTCCTGTTTCTCATCGCCTTCGGGCGCGGTTTGGAAGAGACGGCGATGCTGTCCATCATTTTGCTGGGTGCGACGCTGGCGTTTCTGCGCTACAACTTCGCTCCGGCGAGCATCTTCATGGGGGATTCCGGCTCGCTGCTTCTGGGCGCCATGATCGGCGTCATCTCGCTCATGGGCGTCATGCGCTCGCCTACGGTCATCGTGCTGGCGGTGCCCCTTGTGATCGCCGCCATCCCCATCGCCGACACGGCGGCGGCCATCATTCGGCGCGTGTACCACCATCAGCCCATCCAGCAGGCCGATCGGAAGCACTTGCACCATATGCTACTGCGCAAGGGCTACGGCGTGCGCAAGAGCGTCGTCATCGTGTACGCCTGGACGGCGCTTCTGGGCGTGGGCGCCTGGGTTATGAGCAGTACCCACGGTGTTGCGGTGTGGGCTATGATCGCCATCATGCTGCTGGGGTCGTTCTTGATACTGTGGCGCCTCGGCATCTTCGATCAGGTTCTGCGCCACCACTACCACGGCCGCCACACCCGCCAAGAAGACAAGCCCCGCTGGTACGGCAGGCACGGGCGGTAGGGAATGGAAGAGCTGTCCAAATACGCGCTCTTTGATGGACGGCCAATCGGAAGCAGTGGAGCGGTTGCTCGGGTTCGAGAACGGAATTCTCTCGGCTCCTACGGGGTTCGGCAAGACCGTGATAGGGGCTGCCGTCATAGCGCGGCTCAAAATGCCAACGCTGGTGATCGTGCCGAAAACGGCTCTCGTGCCCCAATGGAAGGAGCGGCTCAGCGAGTTCTCCGGCCGCGCTTTACGGGCGTGAGGTTGTCCGATTTGGAGGCGGGTGCGTCGTATTCCCAAGTGTTGGAGAAGCTTTGCGCGCACGACAAGAGAAATGCTCTGGTCGTTGAGGACGTTCATGAAGCCGTAACGGCCGGGTGCACGCCCTTGGTGGTGTCGAAGCGGAAGGATCACGCTCGGATGCTCCATCACGCTCTGCGCTCGCTCGGCCTTGATGCGAGGCTGTTGGTCGGGGAAGGCACACCCAAGCAGAGACGCGAGGCCATCGAAAGGGCTAAGCAGTCCGAAGATGGCCAGCCCTTCATTCTGGTAGCGACGGAGAGCTATCTGGGAGAGGGCTTCGATATGCCGCAGCTTGATGCGCTGTTCCTTACGACGCCCATATCCTGGGACGGTAACGTCACCCAGCAGTCGGGTCGGCTGCATCGCGAGTTCGAGGGCAAGACAGAGGTGTTCGTCTACGACTATGTGGACGTTTCGGTTCCCATGCTCGAGCGCATGTACAAGAAACGATTGAAGACCTACGGAAACCTTGGCTACGAAGTGTGTTCGCCGGCAGATGAGGATGAAGGGGCGAATGGAGGCTACTTTGTTGGGCAGAGCGACTGGCTCGGAAGATTCGAAGCGGATATCCGTAAGGCCATGCGCTCGATTCTTGTGAGGGCCCCTTATGCGAGTGAGGCAGCGGTGAAGAAGCTCCTGCCTGCGCTGCGGGATGCATGCGAAAGAGGACTGAAGGTGACTTGCGCGGTGCGAAAGCGCCAGGAGAACGAGCGGTCGGGTTCCAGAGATACCGCCGCTGACACTCTGCTCGGAGAGGCTGGTATTGAAACTACTTGGTTCGAGGACGGACCGACGCGTTTGGCGATTATCGATGACGCTCTTATTTGGTACGGTTCTCTGCCGCTGCTCGCTTTCCCGAAATCCGACGATTGCAGTCTACGTCTGCACGATGCAGAACTGGCAGCGGAGTTGAAAGGCGAGCTCGAAACAACTTCATGAGGGAGGTATTGGCTGCGATGTGCCTCCCCGTCGCCCCCGTTTCATCGGTTCTCTGCCTTGCACTTTGGTGTGCGTCGAGTCTCTTCTCGATATGCGTTTTGTTTACAGAGGTTGACGACGCAGTGATCATCTAGAAGAAAGAAGGGGCATTATGATATATTGTCAAGAAAACAAGTGCGGATGAGACAGGAGGAGGTTGTGAGCCATGACAACATTGGAACTATTGGCGATTCCCGGGTTGGACAACAGCAAGCAGCTGACTCAGATGCGGATCGAGTCCAGCAAGCGAACGCAGAAAGCAGTCCGCTCTCAACTCATTGCAGCGAAAGTGATGAGCGCGAGGAAGAAGAGCTTGCAAGCAAGGTAGATGCGATCGTAGATGCAATTCCCGTTGAGGAATTGCGAGCTATGATCACGTCCGAGATAGTTGCCAAAGGCGAGCATTGGGTGGGCTTGCTGCCTGATCCCGATTCTTTCAATAAGTATCCCGAGTTTGCCCAGCGACAAATGGTCGCTTGGAATGATGCGAGCATTATTGATGCCTCGAAGCGCGAGGATAAGCTAGTAGATGCCGCCATTAAACAAGCAAAGGTCGGACAGGGGCTTTCTTTTGTTCTGAATCTTGTATTTACTGCTCTGAGTTTTGTGGGATTCGTTGCAACGGGCAGTTTGGCATCCTTCGGCTTCATGAGCGTTCCGGTGATCTCCGTCGGCTTCAACATCTGGAAAGACAGCCGTTCGGGCAAAGGCAGAGAAGCCGAGCAAAACGAATAGTTTTACTCGGCTAGGTGGCTAAAAACTAAGGAGGATCCTCTTGCGAAGCCCCTCCTTTACAAAACGCTATGCGTTTTTCACGGCAACCATGATAGCGCGTAAAATCCCCCTTGTCATTAGTATCCTACAAGATACACTATGAAGTGAGCAACCGTGAGGATTGTCGAATCATCGCGTTATGGAGGCGTGACCATGAATAGCGAATGGACAGAATGGGACCCATCGTTGGATGTCAATTCCAGCGAGGACGTTGCTGCGTTTCTCAATGCCGTCCTAGAGCTGGGGGATCCGGCAATTCTGCCAGATGAGCTCGGCGTTATCGCCCGATCGCGCGGTATGAAGGCTGTCGCCGAGGAAACGGGCCTCGGACGCGAGAGCCTCTATAAATCGCTGAGCAAATCGGGCAATCCGCGCTTCAGCACTGTTGTTAATGTGCTTGATTGCCTTGGATTCAGACTTCAGGTCGTGCCTGCTGCTTAGGGCAATCGTCGAAGGGGAGGCAGTTGTTTTTGCCAGCTGCCGCTGTTGTAGGCGGCGTATAGTCCCTGCAATTCGGAGAGGTCGGAGACTGGCGTTCTCATCCTGCGGTCGAACAATCGCGTATGGGTACTGTGATGGTGGCGAAGCAATGGTAGAATAGAGGCTCGCTGATTATCGGTTGCGAGAAACGAGGATCGTGGGCACGCTCTCGGAGATACTCAAGGAACAGTGGCAATGGCGCAAGCAAATCTTGAGCCTGGGGCTGTTCGATCTGAAGAAAATTTCAGCGGGTGCGGTACTTGGCCCCCTGTGGTTCTTCGCGAAGCCAGCAGTGTACATTCTGGTGTTCTGGTTCGCTCTCGAAGTCGGTCTGCGCAGCGCCGATCAAACAGGATCCGATGTCCCTTACATCCTCTGGCTCATGGGCGGACTTATCCCCTGGTTCTATATTCAAGAGATCCTCGGCACCGGCATCAACATTTTCAAGCGCTACTCGTATTTGGTTACGAAAATAAAGTTCCCGCTTGCGGGCATTCCGACGATCTTCAGCATTTCGACGTTCGTCATCCAACTGGGATTGGTGGTAGCGCTGCTGGTTGTCTACTTCATCTGCGGACAGCCGCTCGATCTCTACTTGCTTCAGCTGCCTGTGGCTCTCGTGCTGATGTTCGTTTTCTTCAACATGTTCTCCCTGGTGACGAGCTTGCTCTCGGCTATCAGCAAGGATTTCATGAACCTGATGAAGACGCTCTCCACGCCGCTGTTCTGGCTGTCGGGCATTATCTTCAATGTGTACAACTTGCAGCTGCCTTTGGTGGAGCTCGTTCTCATGCTCAATCCCATCACGTTCATTGTCACGATGTACCGTTGCGCGGTGTACGACAAGATGTGGATTTGGGACAAGCCGGAGGCCATTATCGGCTTTGTCGTGGTGTTCGTCGTCACGCTGCTGGTCACGCTGGTGATCTACCGGCGCACGCACGAGGAGGTGGCCGATGTCCTCTAGCGCCGAGGCGCCCGTCGCCATCAAATTCGACCATGTCACGAAGACCTACAAGCTGTACGAGAATGATCGTCAGCGGTTTTTCAGCATCTTCAGCAGCCGCGACAAGCGCAAGCTCATCACGAAAGTGAACGCTAGCAACGACCTCTCCTTCGAGATTAAGAAGGGGGAGGCTGTGGCGTTTCTCGGGCACAACGGTGCGGGAAAATCGACGGCGCTGAAGATGATTACCGGCGTGACGTTCCCAACTAAGGGCGACGTGATCGTGAACGGCACGGTGAGCGCGCTTCTGGAGCTCACGGCTGGCTTCGACATGGCGCTCACGGGGCGCGAGAACATTCATTTGCGCGGGCACGCCATGGGGCTCGATGCGGACGAGATTGCCGCGCTGGAGCCTAAAGTGGTGGAGTTCGCCGATCTGGGCGTGTATATTGACCAGCCGGTGCGCACCTACTCGTCAGGTATGAAGTCGCGCCTGGGTTTCGCTTTCGCTGTGTCTAGCGATCCGGAGATCCTCGTGGTGGATGAGGCGCTGTCGGTGGGGGACAAGCAGTTCCAGCAGAAGTGTTTCGCCCGCGTGCGCGAGATCATGGAGGACGAGGACGTGACGGTGCTCTTCGTCACCCACTCCTCATCAGCCGCGCAGGAATTCTGTACGCGTGGCATTGTGCTGGACAAGGGCACGAAGAAGTTCGACGGCTCCATCCAGGACGCCATCGATTTCTACGAGAGTCACGAGTAGGGCTCTGCGGCTTAGGAATTTTTCTTACAGGACGTTGCAGCGCTGATGATGACTTCACAAATCGTCTCTGTGCACGATGCGTTTTCCGGCAGCGTGACGTTGGCGTTTTCGAAAACACGGTAGGCTTCTGCATCGAAATCTTTGTCCTCAATGGCTTTCATGATTGCGCCGGGGTCGTCCGTGAACAGCGCGGGAACGTCGTTTTCGAAATCGATGGTGAGGCCGCGCTTCTCGCGGTAGGTGTCCCAGTCGTAGGCGTACAGGTAGACGGGGATACCCAGTAGGCCGGCCTCGTAGATGACGGTGGAGTAGTCGCTGATGATGACGTCGGCCACGAACAGGGCGTCGAACTGGCCGCTAGGGATGGCGACGACGCGCGGGTCGTCGATGACTTGCTTGCTCACGGGGTGCGGCTTGTAGACGAAGTTGAAATGGTCGAAGTTGACGGCATCGATGAGTGCGGCCGCGGCCTCGGCCTCGTTGGCGGCCGGCTGCTTGCGGAAGGTGGGGCAGTAGACGATAGTCTCGCGCTCGCGCAGCTGCGGGTAGGCGGCGAGGATGGCCTCGCGCTGGCGGGTGCGGTGCTGCTCGTCCAGCAATAGATCGACGCGGGGGAGGGGCGCCTCGAAGAGCTTGCTCTTATCGGCGTTGAATGCGGCGGCGAACTCGTCGGCGAAGCTTAAGGACGAGGTGGCGATGGCGTCGTAGCCCTCGTGCATATGCATCAGGCGCGCCGTCGCCTCGGAATGCCCCTCGTCGGTGCCGAAAGCGGTGTAGCCGAACCGCTTCATGTTGCCCAAGGAGTGCCAAATTTGGATGACGTGCACGCGAATGCGGTCGTGCAGAAGCCCGATGGCGATGCAGTAGGAGTCCAGCACTACGGCGCGGCTCGTTGCGATGTAGTAGACCTGGCGGATCATCTCGATGAGGTAGGTCGCCGGATTGCGCAGCTGCTTGGCAAGGATCACCACGCCCCACGGCGGATCGCGCCGCTCGCAATAGTCCTTGATGAGTTGGAAGTCGACTGGCGCGCTATCGCTCTGCCGACTTATGCACACGATGCGTTGGCGCTGCGGCAGCAACCGGCAGAGCACATAGAGCATGCGAAGTAGAGCGGTTGCTATGGAAATGGCGATCGTTCGCACTAATCTGCTTTCTCAGTTCTGCGTTGGTGCGTTACTCGGGTGCTAGATATTCTAACTTAGATCGTTGAAGTAGAGTCGATCATTAGCAATGTGGTGGCAAAGATACTATGAGTCCCTGCCACCTTTCAGGTTCTCACAATTATCCTGCAGCAGGATCTGCAGACAAGAGCGGGAAGTCTGGGGAAGGTGCGGAAGGCGCACTCATTGATGGTTGGTCCATCTGCTTCGCCCCAAGGAATATAGACGAGATGCGAAGTAGTCAATATCGTGTATTGCTATGCGAAGCTAGTCAAATTGCGTACAGTCTAGTTCTAGCAGCTTCCGTTTTCCGGACAAGAGCGATGGGTCAATGATCGATACTTACTGTTAGCATACTCGTTGAAAGCTTGATAGGACATGCGGAGCAGAGGCAAGTGAAACAATAGCATTTCGATCTCTGTGCTCAAATTGTACGGCTCCTCGGAGTAGTATACGATGGCTCCAATTGAATCTTGCTGAGCGTCGTTCACCCCTTCCAAAAGAGTTGGATGTGCGTCGTGCATGAATCTACCGTGAAGGCTTGCGAAATGTTTTGCGGTGTCTGACTCGTACAGATTTTTGGTGACAAGCTCGTATAAAGGCAGCAGACTGGCATCTTCCAGAGCTGCATGCTCCATCTCTTTCGGCCATTTTTTAGTATGGTCTTTGTGCTTCCACGAGATGAATTCGAAATCCCCTGCCGAAACGCGCGACAGTTTGGTGGCTGCTCGCAAGAGTTGGTCTTTGAAGGTTGTGGGAATGTCGCAAATTGTTTTGAAGACTGGATGCAGATAGTCCATGATCAATGTTGGAGCTACATTGGAGGTGACAGCGGGGAGCACTTCTTTCCATGCCAGCAGTTGTTTTAAATACCGGATGTAAAGCTGCAGCGATTTGAAAAGTGCCGCATTGTATTTCCTCCAGAGTGTTGTGTATTCTTCGCAAAAGAAGTCGGAGGGCGCATCGTAGAAAGGTATATGCGTGTTATCGATTTTGATGGTATAGGCAATCTCTGCTTGTTTCTGCAGGTGCGTGTAAATGTTGGCGATAAACGCTTTCTCGATCATTTGATGCTCTCTCCCCCCCCCATGTCACGGGTATGTAAATGCAGTTGTACAAGCGGATGAATTGGAATACACCTAGGGGCGCTAAATGGCGCCTACGTGAATGCGCTTACGAAACCCCGAACGTAGGCGCTTAGGGTCGATAAAGCTCTGACGTGATCATTTGCATCTATTAGATGTTACTGATATGCCGACTGAAAGTCTAGTGCTTTGCCTGTATTTCCTCAGATGCGTCTTGTCGTCCGGAGATTCATACTTTGTGTATTGAGTCGTAGACGAATCGTGTAAAATTAATACCAAGCAATATCGTATAACTGTCTTGTAAAGGATTGTGATATCGGGATGGCGTAAGCATGAAACGTTGGGGTAAAAGTGCATTTGTGCTGCTGCCGTTTTATGGAGGGAGAACAGCTGATGTCGATTAATCTTACCGATGAAGTGCGTCAATGGATCGAATGCGAGAAGATTGTCGAAGGAGAACGTATTCGGTTCGACGCCCCAAAACCGGCCAAAAGGTTGGATATCCCGTTATTCTCCGAGCAAGTGCCTTCAGACAAGTTCGTGCTTAGTCTTTACGAAGGTGCACGGAGTTCGGCACTGATTTTGTCTCTTGATGCGCCTCGTAAGTTTACCATGCAGGCACGCCATGCGTCGCTTCCGCTTGTGCGCATAGATATTGACGAACGGGCAAAACATACCAATCCTGACGGAAAAGTGCTTTGCGGTAGTCATGTCCATGTTGCCGTAGAAGGTTACGGGTGCTCCTTCGCCTTTCCTTTGAGCAGCGATGAGGGTATCATGATTGCTGGCTCTAGCGAAGATGTGCCGGAGGTATTCGAATCATTTAGACGCTACTGCCATATCGATGATAATCTAACTATCAAATGGAGCCTGGGCATTTAAATGAATTTGGACCGAGCGCAAGATATTATTGACGGCTACGCTTCCTGGTGGCGCAATGAGGTTGTTGCGTCGCAGGCGGGCAGCGCGATCCAGCTTGTATGCCCCATGCTCAATCGTAACAACGATCATATGAGCTTCTATATAGCTGACGATCCAAGCCAGCCTGGAGGATTTCTTCTTACGGATATGGGTGTCACCTTGGGCGACCTGGCTTTTTCCGGCTGCGATATTCTTGGTAGCGAATCGCGCTCTCGCAAATTAGAGCAAACGCTCAATTCGCTGGGTATTCAGCTCAGCGGGGAAGAGTTGTGCGCAAAGGCCGACGAGAAGACTCTCTTCACGCAGATGAACATGCTTATGCAGGGCATGGCGTCTGTGGATGATTTGTTCTTCACCGCGAAAGACAGTGTGCGAGGGTTCTTCGCCGAGGATGTTGCGTCGTGGTTTGACGAACGGGGGATACGCTATACGGATAATCTGCTGCTCTCGGGTAAGTCGGGATTCAAGACGAAGTTCGATTTCGCGATTCCGAAGACCAAGAGCATTGCTCCCGAGCGATTGGTGAAGACGATAGGAAATCCGATTGAGAGCAATGTGAAGAACGCCTTGTTCGGATGGAATGACATCCAGAGCGTTCGCGCGGGTTCTCGCCTTTACATCTTCCTCAACGATACGACGTCAAACGTGTCCGCGGGCATAAAGCAAGCTTGTGCTGCTTATGATACAGTGCCTGTGCCATGGAGTGAAGCAGGTAGATTTGTCGAGGAGCTTGCTGCTTAGGAAGTCATTGGCTCTACGGTTTGTAGCGACAATTGGGCATAATGCGAGAAACTAATTTATTGTAGTGGGTTAACATGAAGAAAAAACTCAATACGAATAACTTCAAACGCCAAATGCTGGAGAACGGCTATCTTTACGAACAACTCCCTCCTTGTTTTACAACGCAAACCTTCTCTAAAAAAGCCGACGAGATTTTCGAAGTTGTCAAGGGTAAGAAATACGTGACAACTCCTACGACGATTTCGATGCACAAGAACGATGGGACAAGGCGCATTGTTTCTGTTCCCAATCCGTTGTCCTTTGCATCAGCTGTCCACGTGTTTTCGTCAAACTGGACGATATGCCGCAAGTTCGCCGATAGCAGCAATTCTCAATCAAATGTCACTTTCATTCTGGAATACGAAGATTCCGCAGGTCAAAAGGTTGAAAGGGAGTTCATTAACTCGGAGCGTCAAAGAGATCACTTGGGTGTTGTCAGCCACTTTCTTCACAACCTAAGAGAAAAAATCATCGTCTCGCTGGGGCGTCCCTATAAGCTCTCGTTGGACATCGCCACGTTTTATGATTCGATATACACTCATTCTCTCACGTGGTCCATGTGTGGAAAAGAGCCAGCAAAGCGATGGCATTCGCTCGTAGTGAACAAAGAGGATAAGAAACACAAAGAGTTGAAGCCGCAATACTACGATCAAGCGGATAAGCTCGATTGTGCCATCCGACGAATGAAGGGCAACGAGACTAATGGCATTGTGACGGGTCCTTTCCTGTCGCGAATTTTTTCCGAAATGCTCCTGTGCGGCATCGATGGCATATTACGTAAACAAGCGGGGCTAGTTTTCAAGAGATATGTAGATGACTACTCTTTCTATTTCCACTCCGAAGCAGAAGCGGAACGAGGCATAACGAGTATTGAAAGTGTTTTGCATGGGTTTGGCTTGAATCTAAATCCGGCAAAGACAAAAATTGAAAGATACCCATTTGACATAGCCGATGATCTGTATAAACGATTGAGGATAGCGTATGAAGGCGAAGGCGTCTACGGCCTTCTAAGTGAGGCGTCGCGCGCGGACGTTGAAGGCTCTAAAGGCGCCTTCAAATATGCCTTGAAGATGTTGCAGCGAAAAGTAGATCCGAAGAAGGAAGACCCGATAGACATTCCGATTTTGATGAATATTGGGATCTCGAGACCAAGCTGCTCGCTTTTAGCTTTTCTATATCTTAAAAAGAGAAAAGAAACGTTGGACATTAACCAAGTTGGTGCAACGTTGAACGACATGATAGCAGGAGCGGTTGAGGATGGATTGGAACAAGAGGCGCTAAACGCTCTTTATTACTGCAGAGAACTGAAGATTCATTTGACCTCCTGCAATGTCGTTGAGGTGCTGAAAAAAGGGAACGATCTTTGTTGTCTGATCGCTCTAGACTACGTGCATAACCGCAGTGATTCTATTGACTGCCAGGCGGACGGCGCGGGAGATATTGATCTTGCAGAAGCCGAGTTATCGCAACGACTGAAGGGCGAAACTACGGACGGTTCACACTGGTTGTTGATATACGAGAGTCTGAACCACGGCTTTTTGGATGTATCGCTGGGTGAGGGCGTGACTGCTGAGTCGATGCGTCAGCTGGCGTTGCTGGGCGTCTCGTTTTATGAGGGTTTCGCCGATCCCGATTTCGGATGGGCTTCAGAAGTCGCTATGAACGAATGATAGCTGGGTGTATTGACCCATGGACCTTCCCGGCTGCCATTGTGCGTCTGACGTGAAGGGGCGCGGTTCGTTTGGCCCCGAATGGTAAAATAGCTGCTACAACAAGATCCGCGGTGCCTGTAGGGCGCCGCGGGCTGACCAAAGGAGCCTACATGCAGTTTGCTGCTATTCTTGCGGGAGGGTCGGGGGTTCGGATGGGGAACCCTAACAAGCCGAAGCAGTTCTTCTATCTGGGCGACAAGCCCATCCTTGTGCACACTCTCGAGAAATTCTGCGCCGCTGGATGCTTTGATGGAATCCTCGTTCTCACGCCGGCAACATGGGTTCAGCAGACGAAGGACATCATCGCCAAGCATTGCCCGCAGTACGCCGATGCGGTCAACGTCATCGCCGGCGGCGTCGAGCGCAACGACACCATCATGAACGCTATCCGCTACTTCGAGGATGAGTGCCAGGCAGACAGCGCCTCCATCATCGTCACCCACGATGCGGTGCGGCCCTTCGTCTCGTTGCGCATCATCGAGGACAACATCGCCGCCGCCCTCGCTCACGGCGCCTGCGATACCGTCGTGCCTGCCACCGACACTATCGTCGAGAGCCTCGATGGCGAGCTCATTTCCTCCATCCCGAATCGCAGCGTGCTCTACCAAGGCCAGACGCCCCAGAGTTTCAACATGTGCGAATTGCGCGAAACGCTGGAGTCGCTCACCCCCGAGGAGAGCGCCATTCTCACCGACGCCTGCAAGGCCTTCGTCCTGCGCGGCAAGAAGGTGGCTTTGGTGCGCGGCGACGTGTCGAACATCAAGATCACCTATCCGCAGGATCTGCGCGTGGCAGAAGCGATGCTGGAGGCCTAGCCGATGCTGAATACCGTCTATCGTCTTACGGCTCCCCGAACTATCGAGCCGGTTGTCGTATCTCAGGACACCACCGACAAGGTCATCGTTCGGCCGACGCACCTCTCCATCTGCAACGCCGACCAACGTTACTACCAGGGAACGCGTAGCAAGGAGGTGCTGGCCAAGAAACTGCCCATGGCGCTCATCCACGAAGGCATCGGCCGCGTGGTCAGCGACAACACGGGCGCTTTCCGGCCTGGCGACATCGTCGTCATGCTCCCTAATGCCCCCACTGAACAAGATGAGTTTATCGCTGAGAACTACCTTCGATCCAGTCGGTTCTGCGGCAGCGGTTTCGACGGGTTCATGCAAGAGAGCATGATCCTTCCGCCGGAGCGCGTTGTGCTACTTCCGCAGGACGTGAATTGCGAGGTAGCGGCCTTCACGGAGCTTGTGAGTGTAGCCACTCATGCCATTTCCCGTTTCGATAAGATTGCCCATGGTCGACGCGAGCGCATCGGCGTATGGGGCGACGGCAACATGGGCTACATCGTCTCACTGCTCCTGCACATGAGGTATCCCGATGCGAAGATCGTCGTGTTCGGCCGCAATGAATCGAAGTTGCACGACTTCACGTTCGCCGATGAGGCGCATCTGGTCGATGACGTGAGTGGCGTAGAACTTGTCGACCACGCCTTCGAATGCGCGGGCGGCGAGGGCTCTGTCGCCGCCATCGAGCAGATCATCGACCGCATCAACCCGGAGGGCACCGTGTCGCTGCTCGGCGTCTCCGAGAACAACGTGCCCATCAACACCCGCATGGTGCTCGAGAAGGGCTTGCGCTTGTTCGGCAGCAGTCGCAGCGGCCGTGAGGACTTCGAGAAAACCGTCGAGCTGTATCGCGAGCATCCGGAAGTGCTGGACTACCTCGCCGCCCTCGTGTGCAGCGTGAACGAGGCTCGTCAGATCTCAGACATCACTGCTGCGTTCGAGGCGGACATTCGCAAACCCATGGGCAAGACGGTTATCAAGTGGAACATGTAGCGTGTTAGGTGATTGCTAAGATGCCCGTAAATCCGCAGATTGCAGAAGGGGATACCTCCCTCGCCGAGCGAGTCAAGCATGCCATACTGCGCTGGATTCGCGCCCGTGTGAAGGATGCTCTCTTCTTCGTCGTTTTGCCCTCCGCCTATCGCAAGGCTTCGAGGCAGCCAATCTCTCCCGGAAAAGTCTTGTTTTTGGAAAACAAGGAAAGCGAGCTCCCCGAGAGTTTTCAGGTGATGTGGTCGCGCCTGAGCGATATGTCTGGCCTGACGCTCGAATTTGTGTCATTGGGGGAGACGCGCGTCCGCCTGCGCCGGTACTACCAAAACTGTATCGCTTTTGCAAAGAACGTCGCCACTGCGCAGTACGTTTTCCTGAACGACGCATCCAGCGTGGTCAGCTGCTTGCCCTTGAGGCCCGAAACGAAAGTCGTGCAGTTGTGGCATGGATGCGGTGCCTTCAAGAAGTGGGGGATGAGCACTGCCGATCTCATTTTTGGAGGTTCGCGGGAGGAGATACTCCGGCATCCGTTTTACAAGAATCTCTCGTTGGTCACGGTCAGCAGCCCTGAAGTCGTGTGGGCTTATGAGGAGGCCATGGTGCTGCAAGACGAGCCAGGGGTCGTGCAGCCGACGGGGGTAAGCCGTACGGACGTCTTCTTCGATGACGAGTACCTCGCCGCCAGTCGTTCGAAGATCCAGCAGCTTGTTCCGGCTGCGATCGAAAAGAAGGTCATCGTCTACGCTCCCACGTTCCGGGGTCGCGTGGCCCAGGCGGAAGGGCCGAATGCTTTGGATCTTGCCAAAATGAAGGCATTTTTGGGCGATTCCCATGTTCTGCTCATCAAGCATCATCCGTTCGTAAAGAATCGGCCGGCTGTTCCTGAGGAATGTGCCGATTTCGCATTCGACGTGTCCGATAAGGCCGGCATCAACGAGCTTCTCTGCGGTGCCGATCTCGTCATCTCGGACTACTCATCGCTTGTGTTCGAGTACTCGCTCTTTGAGCGTCCCATGATTTTCTTCGCGTGCGATCGCGAAGACTATGCTGATTGGCGTGGCTTCTATTACGAGTACGAAGAGCTGGCCCCAGGTCCTATTTGCGAGACCACCGAAGAAGTCATCGAGCAGATTCGTCTTGCCGACGACAGCTTCGACTCCTCGCGTGTCAAAGCCTTCCGCGCTAAGTTCATGTCCTCTTGCGACGGGCATGCAACTGATAGAATCATCGAAACAGTTTTCCGCGGCGACGAGGCCGCATAAGGTACAGGCAGGAGGCATCGTGGCTCACGAGAGCGCGCAGACGCCCGAATTGGTGGCATCCGTCATTATTCCCGTCTACAACAAAGAAGATTATCTGGAGGCCTGCTTCGCCTCGCTTCTCGAGCAGACTATCAGCCGCGACGTCCTCGAGGTCATCTTCGTCGACGACGGCTCATCTGATGGCTCGTTGGGCATTCTTGAGGGCTTCGCCGCGGGGCATCCTTGGGCAACGATTATCGCCAAGGAGAACGGTGGTGTGTCTTCGGCCCGTAACGCGGGCATAAAGGCCGCAAAAGGCAAGTACCTTTTCTTTCTGGATCCCGACGACTCTTTCGGGCCCGAAACACTTGAGAACGTTTCCCGGTTCTTCGATAGCTGCTATGACGAGGTAGACCTGGTCACCTATCCCATCATCCCAATGAAGAACGACAAGCCCCAGGGCATACACTTCAGGTACGACATTTTGCGCGACACGGGAGTTTACGACCTTGCCGAGGGCCAGAACGTTCTTATCTGCCAAACGACTATGAACGTGTGCGTCAAAAACAAATTCGAGAATAACGTCCTGTTCGATTTCAGGCCGGAAAATGGTGTGGAGATCCACGAGGACGAGAAGTACAGCACCGACATTCTCCTGAGCAAAATGAAAATCGGTTTCTGTCGCGAAGCTCAATACTACTGGATCAAGAACAGCGACAGCGTCACGAACAACTACATGAAGCCGTACTATCTGTATGAGAACACACTCGGTTTGTTCGAGTACTATTTCGATCGGTATCCTAATGCTGTGCCGCGCTATATTCAAGCGCTTTTGCTCAACGATATAGGCTGGAAGATGAACGCCCACATTTTCCTGCCGGTGCACCTCAAAGGAGCCGACTACGATGCCGCCATCGAGCGTTTGGCGCGCCTGCTCGACCGCGTTGACGATGATCTCATTATGACGCATCCCAACGTCCGCACGTATCATCGTTATTTCATTCTCCGCACGAAGCGCCGGGGCCACTTGGACGCCATGATTGGAAACAAGGTGCTGGTCCTCGCCAATGGCGATGAGCTCATCTACGCCAACGACGGTGTCGAGATGCTCGTCCTGCGCATCGTCGCGCGTGAAGGACGACTCTTGCTGGTCGGCTGCCTGAAGTCCCCGTTCTTCTACGATTTCCAGGGAAGCGTTGAGTTCAGAGCCAAGCGGCGTGCGAAAGATCCAGCACGGGCGGTGCGCTACGAACCGATAGAGCTCGAAGATTCGTCGCGCAGCTACAATGGCGAGAAAGTCAAAGTCAACCGTTTCCTAGGGTTTCGTTATGAATGCGAGATGGGGGAGAGCGAGACCATCACCTTCGAGCTGTTCCTCGACGGCATGCAGATCCCCTTGGACTGGCTTTGCTGGGGTCGTTCGGAAAGCGTCTACGCCCTGCACAATACGCGCATCGTCGGCCAGTGGAGAATTTTCGTTAACGACGAAAGCGATTTCCTCTCGATCAAATATCTCGAAGACAAAAAGGAGAAGGAGAAGGCCGAAAAGCAGCTGAACGCGCAAATTCCCCGCTGGAAGACACGCGTCGACCGTTATCTTGTTCGTCGTCAGCGCAACAAGAAGGAGCGCAATGGGCAGAGGATCTGGATATATGTCGACTCCATAGGCAAAACCGACAATGCGTGGCTTCAGTTTCTGCATGATTCTCAGGTAGATGACGGAGTCAGCCGCTATTACGCCAGCCATGAGGCAGCTCTCGAAGGCAAAGTGGGACCCTACGGCAAGGTGATCACCTTTGGCTCGCGCAAGCACAAGATGCTTTTCTGCAATGCCGATAAGCTCATCTGCTCGGATACGGGCTTTAAAAGCTTCAGCCCAATGCCCCTCAAGGGGTTTCGCAGCTTCACCGATTTCTTCAATGCCGAGCTCGTCTACACCCAGCATGGCGTGTTGTGGGCTCATATGCCATGGTTCTACTCCTACGATCAAATTCTCTTCGACAAAGAGGTCATCTCGACGGAGTTCGAGCGCGATAACCTTGTCAAGAACTACGGCTTCCGGGAAGGGGATCTGATTCCGAGCGGAATGCCCCGGTACGACTTTATTGATGCGCACCAGCCGCCGAAGAACCGCATTCTTTTCTGTCCTTCCTGGCGTTCGTATCTTATCGGGCCTCTCACGATGGAGGGGCGCGAGCCCTTAGAAGGAAAGTTCCTTGCGTCGGATTACTTCCAGGAAATCAACGGGTTCTTGAGCGATCCGCGCCTGGCTGAGATGCTCGAGCGAAACGATTTCTACCTCGACTTCAAGCTGCACCCGCTGTTCAAGGTTTACGAGGGCTTGTTCACCCTGGACGGCAGTCGGATACAGGTGGCGCCAGCTCATGTATCGGAAGCCGATTACGCCATGGCGATTACGGATTACTCCTCCTATTCTTTCGATTTCGTCTACTTGAAGCGAGCGCTTGCGTACTTCATCCCCGATGCCGACTTGTTCTTCGGTGGCATCAATCATTACAGCGAGCTTGATATAGACCTCAATGAGGCGTTTGGTCCCTTCGTGAAAAGTGCCGATGCCATGCTCGGTGTCCTCGAAGAATTTTTCGCGAATGGCGCCTCTCCGCTTCCTCTCTATCGGGAGAGAATGGACGGATTCTTCTATCACTACGATGAAGAGAATCGTGAGCGCCTTCTCATGTATCTGACTCGGGGAAAGGCTGAGAATGTCGATTGCGACTAAAGGCGTCCACCGAAGACGTCCGGCAAAGACGAGCTTGCAAAGTGGCGAAAGGCTAAAACGCTACGCGTACATTTTTGGCTTCTCTTTCTTTTTTGTCGTCATGGCTCCCGCCGATATTGTGTCTGATTGGCTCGAGGAATTGGCACCTGGCTCACTCTGGACTTTGCGATATGCGCTCATAGCAGTCACGTTGATCCTTTATGCGGTAAAAGGCGAGAAGGCATTGTTCTGCGGTCTGGCGCTCGCCTATGGCGGCTGCTCCTTGTTGACGATGGTTTTCGGCGACGCCCCTCTTATCTGGGCGGTGAGGGTGGCGTTTCCCTGCGTGTCAACCATGTTGTTGGTGGGCGCCTTCGCACGGACGAGGAGCGATGAGCTTTTATGGGGGATGCTCATAGTGATGGCGTCCTACTCGGCGATAAATACCATTGAGTTGTTGTATGCGACGGTGGTTAATCCCAACGCGTTCGGCAGAGTGGCTTACACTATGATCGGCTATCGAAATGCGTTCAGCAGGATTTATCTGCCGGCCCTAATCGCCTCTGTTCTTCTCGATGCACGTCGAGAAAAGAGGTTCTCGTTGCGCAGCTCGCTGCTTTTGCTCGCCGCATTACTCCAAAGTTGTTTGGCGTTTTCGGCTACTTCTGCAGTGGAGTTGGCATTCGTGGTAATTGGCCTGGCACTCATCCAGAAGAGAGGCATTCGTCGTTTTATGAATGCCGCTGTTTTTGGGATTGGCTACCTCGTTCTCTTTTTACTGCTTGTGGTGTTTCGCGTGCAGTCGATATTCGGTCTTTTTATCGAGAAAGTGCTGCATCGTAGCCTTGATTTTACGGGGCGAACGGAATTATGGGATCAAACGCTTGCTGCTGTTTACCCTGACCATTTGCTGTTCGGGTGCCCAAAGGGCGGAGCTCCTCTGCTCAGCCTCGGAAACGAGTCCTTTTGGACGGCCCATAACGGCATCTTGGATATATTGCTTTGGGGTGGCTTGTTGTCGCTGGTTGTATGCTTAGCGTTAATAACCATTGTATGCGTCGGGCTCTATAATCGGCGATCTGACTACTCGGCAAGTCTCTATTCTCTTCTTCTGGGAGCGTTTTTCATCGGTGCCCTTATGGAATCCGTCATGTTCGTTCAGTTCGTGTTTTTCCTGGCGATGGCGTATGCGTATACGCGGAGGGAAGAGATCGGGGTCGCGGGCGATATACCGAATAGCGGTGGTCGCGTTAAGCTTTCAGAACCTCCGACCCCTTGCTGACATTGGATTGTCCCTCCGCTCGCGCAGCGCCCTTTCGGTGTTGATGATGAGACGGATTCTCAGAGCTCGGCTGCACGCGTCCGTTTGTGCTTCGAGAAGAAGGGGGCAAGGACGGAGAAAAAGAACCATACCGCCATTGAGCTCTTTGCAAGATGTGACATGTTGAGTTGCAACTTTGGGCAGGTTGGGTTTTCCGTTGTCGTCGAGCGCTTGAATCGAGGGATCCGTCACCGCACGCGGGTGATGGGCACGTTCCGCAGCGGCAACGGCACGCTAAGGCTGGTCGCTGTGGGGCTCAAGTACGTGGTCGACAGCGAATGAGGTCGAGGAGTGTATATGGCGTGTTGCCGCTGGACGAGAGGTCATGCCGAAGCGCACGGGGCCGGTCGGCAAAAGTGCGTAAGATTACTGACAGTACCCCTCTATGGAAGAGGTCATGTTTTTATCTAGAAAGTAAAACACAATTTGTTCGCTATCGGGTGAACAGGTAGTGTGCCGAACGTTGGTGTATCGATTCGATCTGCGAGGGCGGCCGGAGGCCGTCCGAGCTAATCGAACCATCTCTAGAAGCGTCTCAATTCTACACCATCCTCTAGGCCGCCCTCCTTCCGACCGGATTGTCGGCAATCACGACCTCTATGATCCGCCTGGCGTGTTCCGAAGCGGTTCCGTCGTAGGAGGGCTTGGGAGGGGCCGGCCTTGTCGGCGACACCGCCATCGCGATGGAGTCCTCGGTGAACCACCTCCTCGACGCCCAGTCCTCGTCCATCTCGGAGAACACTGCGCCCAGCATCCGTATCAGCGACTTCCTCGACGGGAATACCTGCACGACGCGGCTCCGTCTCTTGAGCTCGCGGTTGGCGCGCTCCTGCACGTTGTTCGTGCGCAGGCGCCTGTGGTGCGCGTACGGGAAGTCCAGGTAGGCCAGGGCGTCGGCCTCGGCGTCCTCCAGGAGCTCCGCGGCCTTAGGGCAGATGCCGCCTATCTCCCCGCAGGCCAGGTGGTACAGCTCCCGAACGAGTTCCGGGTCGCGTTCGTCGAAGACGGCGTGCAGGATCGCCAGCACGGCGCCCCTTTTCTGGCGCGTGGGCGCGCAGGAGGCGGCGTTGCGCATGAGGTGCACGACGCAGCGCTGCCACGCGGCGCCGGGGAACACTTCCTCTATGGCGCGCCTCAGGCCCTCGTGGGCATCGGATGTGACGCAGAGAACGCCGCCGACGCCGCGCTCCCGCAAGGACCGCAGAAAGGTCAGCCAGCCGGCATATGACTCCGTGTCGACGGCATCGAGCCCGAGAAGGCGCCTGTAGCCGTCGGAGCCCGCCCCTATGGCCGTGACCAGCGCGCACGACGACACATGGCCGCCGTCGCGGCACTTGACGTAGGTGGCGTCGACCCAGATGTAGGGGAAGGAGACGTCGGAGAGGTCCCGTTTTTGCAGGTCGGCCACGATATCGTCCAGCGACTCGCATATCCTCGACACCTGGGAGGCGCTCATGCGGTCGATGCCGAGAGACGCCGCCACCCTCTCCACCTTCCTCGTTGAGACCCCGTTCGCCACCATCTCGGACACCGCGGCGACCACCGCCCGGTCGACCCGCGAGTAGCGCGTGAGCAGATCCTCCGGGAAGTAGCTGCCGCGCCTGAGCTTGGGAATGCGCAGGTTTATGGCGCCGACGCTGGTGATAAGCCTGCGCTCGCGGTAGCCGTTGCGCTGGTTGCCGTCGGCGCAGGCATCCTCTGCCTGGGCGTCCATGATCTCGTTGACGAGGGACTCGGCCATCGCGCGGAACAGCTCCTGCATGTTGACCATGCCATCGTCGAATCTGGGCATCTGGGGCGCATCGGCGCCCGAAACTGGTAAAGTATCCATTGCGGTCATCGCCTTTCTGTGAATCATTTACTTCGCAATAAACGATTCTAGCGATGGCCGTTTCTCATGCGCCGGCTATTCGGCCTGCGAAACGGTCGTTACACCAACATTCGGCACGCGATCGGTGAACATTAGCAGCGTTATTATTGATGATGCTAGTAAGTATAGATATAAGGAGGTTTGAAAGCGCCATGGCAGAACATCCAGATCGTCGGGAAAGCTCAGATCGCGGCAGGTCTTCAACATCCGAGTACGGCTATATAGGTTCCTCCACCAAAACAGGCAGAGAGGAGAGAGCGTTTCAACATGGTGGCACTTCGCCGGATTCCTCTCAGAAAAAGGGAGGAAAGGCGATACCGACGACTCCTTCAAGCACTCATACGGATCGGGTCTGAACGAATATGAAGAGAAAAGCAAAGGAGCGTTGCGTTCAGGCGGGGGCCTCTTCGGAGACGCTCTCTCAGTTGTGCATTGAGCTCAGCAGCAAAAGCTTCGATATGGCGGAGGGCCGCTATCAATCCCTTCTCTCAGCCACTTCACATTTGATGACATGCATATCCATTGTCTCTGTCGCGCTGTTCTCGGTTCTTCCTGTTTTGCTGGATGTAATGCCAGGGCGTGTGAGGTTCATAGCCGGAAGCTATATCGTCGTCTTTGCTTTGCTGGTGGCTGCCCTCGTCTTGGTTTTGGTCGCGAGATATAGGTTTCCGTATGACATAATGAAATCCCCGCAAGAGTTAGTCGACTACACAGTGAGTTGTAGGCAGGAGTTCGAAGATGGCATTGAGGTTGGGCAGTTCTTCGGAAGGTGCCTGGAGGGGCCCTATACTAGCATCCAAACGAGGAACGATCGTATTTCTCGTTTGGTGAAGTGGTCGTTCGGACTGTTGATCTTCTGTCTGATCTTGACCTATATTCTGTTCGTGCTGATCGTCTGCATATGATTTTTTTGGGAAGCTCGGCATCTGGAGCGTCTAGGGCAGCCTAGGCGCCAACGTTCGGGGTCGCACCCGTACGGTGCTCGTTCGTGGGAGGCGGTTTGCAGGCTTAGGTGGTCCGCGCGGGCTATGGCTTGATGGACGGATACTAAGGCGGATTGCTATAATTCACGAAGTGTCAATTCTGCATGAAGGAGACAGTCGTGAAGAGAGGCGTGTTCGGGGGGCTTGCTGCCGTATGCGGCAGTGTTGTGTTGGCGCTCCTGTGTCTGGCTCCGCTTGGTGCGTATGCCTACGCCGATGAATCTGTCGCGTCTGACGACGATATCGTAACGGTGACGGCGCGTGCCCATAGCGTCGATCCCGACGGATGGAGCGCGACGGTGACCTACGAGAAGCCGCAGGCGGGAGTGCCGACGGAGTTCACGATTACTGCCGATGGCGGCCCGAAGGGTTCCGGCAGCTACCAGTACCAGCAGGGCTTTATCTACAAGTACGACCCCTATATCTGGATATACGACCCCACTTTCCCTCCTGCCGAGACCTTCCGGGATTCCAATGTGCTGAGCTATCAGTTCGTCGGTGCCGGGCGTTATCAATACCAGTTTGTGGTGCGCGACACGGAGACGGCGCGCTATATGCGGTTCTCCTTCGAGGTCGAAGTTGCTGGCGATGGTTTTATCGACGCGAATGAAAAAGCCAGAGAAATCGTTGCAGAGTGCTTGCCCGACGGAAACGTGGACGACTATGAGACGGCGCTTGCGTTGCATGATTGGATCATCGACAACGTCAGCTATGATCACACGTTCAGAAACATGAGCGTCGATCGGGCGCTCTCGGGCATGGCGGTCACTTGCGAGGGCTATCACGCCGCCTACGTTAAGCTCCTCGAGACAGCAGGCATGGAAACGGGCCGCGTCGAAGGGGGCGGCCATGTGTGGACGGCTGTGAAGATGGACGGGAAGTGGTATCACGTCGACACGACCCACGACGATGTGAAAGACGACCCCGCGGGCGCCGACATCCCGGGCTTTCTCTCGAAGGAGCAGCAGGCGCATCTTCTGTTTGGCCTCGATGACGCAACTATGGAGCTGGCGAATGCGGGCTATCATGGGCCGACGGCCGGTTTTGAGGCGGATTCGCTCGAGAACAACTACTTTATCAGGACGGGTGATATCGCCGAGTGGTCTGATCCTGTTGTGACTCAGATTTTGGGGAAGCTCAATCAGAAGGAGACCTCCTTCACCTTAACTCCGACGAATGCGGGTTGGGCCCAGGACAGCTACCGGAATGTCATCAACAACTTGGTGGCTTACGAGCTGAACCAAGCTGAATGGACGACGGATAACCAGCAAGCCGATGCTATCGTGCGTATCGATTACGCCGACAACAAGTTTGCTGTGAATACGTTTACGGTGCTTGCATCTGCGCCGACTGTGGTTCGGAACCTGACCTACAACGGCGCCAGCCAAGTCGGTCTGGCGGTTCCCTCCGTGGGGTCCTATGCCCTTTCTGGAACAACGAAGGCCATCGATGCGGGGACGTACACGGCGACGGTTGCTCCTGGTGCTGGTTACGCATGGGACAAGTTGGGGGATAAAACAGCGCGGAGCTACCAGTGGACGATTGCACCCGCCTCAATTGCTTCAGGCGCGGTTTCCGTGTCGGGTGTCAAGGCCTCTTACGAGCATACGGGTTCTCCCATTCGCCCTAATGTGACGGTAACGCATAATGGCCGCACATTGAAAGCGGGGACGGACTATCAGGTGTCTTACGGGGAGAATACCCAGGTCGGAAAGGCGACGGTGACCATTCGAGGAGCGGGCAAGAACTACTCCGGGAGCAGAACCATCTCTTTCGACGTCGTAAATCCTCGCAACGCGTGGAGGACCGTCGGTGGCAAGACCTACTACTACGGCGCCGACGGGCAGCCGGTGAAGTGGTCTCAGAAGATTGGCGGCTACTGGTACTACTTCAACGGCTCCGGCGTCATGCAGATCGGATGGGTGACCTGGAACGCCGACAGCTCCAAGAGCTACTTCGACAGCGACGGCCGGGCCAAGACGGGCTGGCAGCAGATAGGCGGCAAGTGGTACTACTTCGACCCGGCCACGGGCAAGTCCCTGCGCTGGAGGCAG
>ENA-OPBL01001052-OPBL01001052.1-human-gut-metagenome-genome-assembly--contig:-NODE-1052-length-26289-cov-7.155905_pt1 | contig 26289 bp, 30 predicted proteins | sample MGYA00241073_ERZ501461 | MGnify/ENA primary metagenome ERZ501461 (study PRJEB25962, sample SAMEA2042630) | human gut metagenome | biome: human gut; feature: human-associated habitat; material: faeces... | reverse complement strand
TTTTTCCGCTTTTGCGGCAGAACCACTGCATGGGCTTTGTCATCATGGATCTTGCGTAGTAATCCGTCAGCCTGTCCACCTCCGGGCGCTGCGGCATGGAGAGAATGAACGCGCCGACCATGGCGCAGTTGACGATGTTCATCTTGAAGCGGTCCGCTTTTTCAAACTCCGGCAGCCTGCGGATGATCTGCCGGTATTGCGGCTTTGCCTTTTTCGTGATGGCTCTTGCGGTGGCTGCATCATAGCCCAGCACCGCGGTCAGCTGCTTTTGAAAGGAACCGGCAAACAGCACCCACATTCCAAAGGGCATTCCAGCGTATTTCATTGCAGATACCTCCCGGCTTCCGCTTCCAGTGCCTGCCATACCGGGTAGACTGCGCCATGTTCATCGAAAAATTTCTTAAGATCCCGGTTCAGCGCACTCATTTCGTCGATGGCGTTCATGGCATGGTCGGAGGCGCAGAGTTTCCCCAGCGAGGTGGCGCACATCAGCTTGAAAAAGCGCAGGCAGGTCTTGCGGTATTTCTCCCCTTCAAAGTCTGCATCCTCCTTGGGCAGAATGGTGTGCCCGGCATCTCGGATGGCGCGGTATCCCTCAATGTTGGCATCCAGCACACGGTTCAGGTACGCGGTATCTCCCCTGAGCTTTTTCAGGTCGCCGTCTGTCTTATAGCAGGCGAAGGCCGCCGGCATCACAAACGCGGCATGGCAGAGCAGATAGTCCTCCATGTTCGGCTCGTAAACAACCTTATATTTTGTGCCGTGGAAGATGCGCCCGATCAACTGTTTATTGGACTTTGCACCCGTCAGCTGTCCGATGGTGATCTTTTTCAGGTCGATGGAGACCACCCGGTCAACCTCCCGATGCCCGGCAGAAAGTGCAAAGGCAAACAGGACGTTCTTTTCCGGCAGTACCGCCGCCAGTGCCCTCGCCTGCACATTGTTCCCCACAAAAACGATGTTCTTCGTCCGGTTCGCCCGCAGCGTGTCCAGAACGGAATCCAGCTGTGTATAGCGCAGGACCACAAAGATCACATCGTACATTGCATCCGGCGCAAGCTCCGTCACCACCGGAATGCGGCTGACCGAAGTGCAAAGCGAAAACTTATCCTTGATCCGCAGGCCGTTCCGCCTGATCTCCGCTGCCCAGTTTCCTCGCGCAAGCAGGGTAACATCCTTTCCGGCGCGCAGCAGATTTCTTGCCAGATTGCACCCCAGAACGCCTGCACCATATACCAGAATTTTCATTTCTTGCCTCCAAATCCGATCTTCACGATCTGCATTTTCATCCTGTTGTCCCCGACCTTGGCGAGAAACCGGAAAAAGCCGCTGACGGAAGGGTCTTTCCGATTACTGTACTGTCATCATTGTCGCCAGTGCCGCCGCTATGACTGCCATACCCACCGTGCCGAACAGCCACTTTTTCTGCTTGTCTTTTGCGGTGATGTACGGCTTCAGATCTTCTGTTCCGGGGATCGTCCATGCGTTCGTGTGCCCCACCCAATAGCCGTCAACCAACAGGCGGTCCATGAGATTCATAATGGACAAGATAACGAGTAACTGCCAGAAACCCTGAACAAAGCCCTTTGCACCATTTATCCCATAGACACAGACCAGCACATAGCTGATATAGCCGGGGACGCAGACGGCTTTGAAAATCAGAGAATTTCGCTTGATTTTCTCGTGTGTTGTAAGTCCCAGCTTCACGCACCGCTGCTGCACCGCCGGGCTGTAAAGATGCACCATCCCAACAGCCCCCTTGCGGATGCCCACGGCGCAGATCAGAACCAGCAGAACTCCCAACCCAAGACCTTCCAGAATCACCTGTAAAAGCATTACTTATTCCTCTTGTATCCGTTTTCATCCCGGTATTCGGGATGTTCCTTTACGTATGGATCCTTATCGCCGCAGATGGTATAGTCGCATCGGCAGCCGTCCACACAGGTGGTCGTCCGCACGAGCTTGGCATGGAGCAGTTCCATGGACGCATAGTCCACATTGCACAGGGCGGGCATAATGTCCGCAAATCCGAACCGCTTGGCAAATTCCGCCGCCGGACACGCCGTAAATTCATAATAGATGGGCTTGCTGTTTTCGTAAGGCGTAACATCCATCTCGTAATCATGCCATGTGTCACAGTGCTTTTGGGCGGTGCTGAATGCCCGATACATCAGCTTTTTCCAGAATGGCTTGTTGATGTCAACGAATCGCAGCTTCCGGAAGGACGGCAGGATCAGATTTTCTTCTATCTCTTCCATTTCGCGGAATGTGACCACATCCCGGCACACATCGTAAAAGCACATGATGGCGATGCAGTCGTAGGTGCCGCCTACGCCGTTGTGAAAATTCTTTTTACCGCCGAGGTCGGTGCGCCACTTGGAAAGAAGCTCTGCGTATCTCAGCTGCACCTGCTCCCAGACCGCCTCGCGCTCCACCTCCGGATAGTGCAGAGTGATTTTCGCCAGAATTTCCTTTTTGCAGGGTTTGGAATATAGCACATGGCAGCTACGGTCAATTTGTAATTCGCTGTCCTTCATCTTCCCACGCCTTTCAGAAAACCGCTCTTTGCATTTTCTTCGGTGTCGTCCGATTCGTCGTAGGCATCATAGGGTGCCGACGGGTCGTGTACCCGTTTCTTGAATGGCGAACAGAGCTTGTCCCTATGGGCAAAAGCAAATTCCAAATTGTCCGTCCATCCCGTGTGACCGGTGATGAAATACGGATGCAGACCACGGGCGCGCAGTTTCCGTTCCAGCTCCGCCAGTGACTGCACAGCCAGCTTATTATCCTCTGCCAGAGAGGAAATAAAGCTGTATCCGCCGTCCGCACCGAACCACAGCGTGTCGCCGGTGAACAGATACTTATCGTCAATGAGATATACCATGTGCCCCCAGGTATGACCGGGGACAAGGAAGCATTCGATTTTGATGCCGCCAATATCGAAAACCTCGCCGTCATGCAACAGTACCTTTTCGTTGTGGATCGTGACCTGCGGCAGCTTGTACAGGCGATAGATCACCTTGCGGCGCACTTCGCCGGTCAGATAGCGGTTCTCAACCTCGCCGATGTAGAGCTTTGCGTCCCGGAATAGTCCCGGACTGTCGGCCTCCACTGCACCCACATGGTCAGTGTCCTGATGCGTGATGAGGATGTGCCGGACGGATGCCGGATCGATGCTGAGCCAGCTCATTTTTTCGGCAAGGCGGTCGTAGTTATAGCCCGCATCGATCATAATGGCCGTATCGCCCTTGCGGTAGAAGAAGATGTTCGCCACCCATTCGCGCACACAGGCGACACTCCCGTCGATCCAGCCGGTATTCAGCGGCTTGAAGATCTCCTTGCCTCGGTACATCTTGCTCATTTCTTTTTTCTGAAACTCGGTTGCTTTCTTTGACATATCATCGCCTCCTCTTTTGCCTTTCGGCAGATAAACCACGCCATGCTTTTCAGGTTTCCCATGTCCACATCCGTATACATTCCATCCAGCCGTGCTTTCAGACTGGAAACCGTCTCATAGGGCGGTGTGAAAAAACCTGCCTTTTCATAAATGTGCCGGACGAACCAATCCGTCCGCTTGTGCTCGCCCATCACATAAAAGCAGCCGCAGAATGTCCCGCCGGGTCTCAACACCCGAAAAGCCTCCCGGTAAGCTGCCTCCTTGTCCGGAAAAGCATGAAAGCCGTTCAGCGACAAAACGATGTCGAAGGTGTCGTCTGCATAGGAGAGTGCTCCCACATCTCCCTGCCGGAAGGTTACATTTTTCAGGTGCAGGCGGTCAGCCTTTTTCCGTGCCTGCCTCATCATATCGGGCGAATAATCGAGACAGGTAATGTCCGCCTCCGGCATAGTCTGATAAACCGGCATGGTCAGAATCCCTGTTCCCACCGGCACTTCCAGCAGCTTGCCGGAGAAATGCTCCGGAATACCGGACAGTGCCTTTTCCAGATAGGCGTCGTTTTCCGCCTTGTTCATTGCCCACACCAAGCGGCACACCGCTTTCCCGCTCAGAGTGGAGCAGGTGATCATGCCGTCATAAAAACTGTTTCCGCCCGTCATTCGGTACGCACCGCGAATGGCTTCTTTTCGTCCCATGGTTCTTCCTCTGTGTTTCAATCAACACACGACCGTTTCCGGGCTCATTTCTTCAAAATCTCCACGATTTTCCCGAAGTCCTCCTTTGCCTCCCTGAAGATCGGCAGCATACAGTAGCAATGCACCATCTTCGGGCGGGCGGACACCGTATAGGGGACATTTGCCCGTTTGCAGGCTTCCTCAAAGTCCGGCAAAGCGCCGTAGAGCACCTCATCGGCAGAATAGAAGAAGTGAATATCGCCTACGCCGGTAAAATCTCCCCGGGAGCCGGAGAGCATATAGTCCGGCACATTCTCGCAGCCATGCCGCATGAACTTCTCCACCGTCACCATAAAGGCATAGTCGATGGAGACGTCCCGTTCATTGAGCGCCTGCATCCGCGCCTTTTCCGCATCGTTCCACGGCACTTCACCGGGGGATACAACGACGATGTGTCTCGGCTGCGGCAGCGGCTCGGGCTGCGCGTTGTTGTGCGCCGCGATCCCCAAAGCCAGCGCACCGCCGGAGGAAAAGCCGCAGGTACTGACATTTCCGCCGCCATACAGCCCAATCATTTTCCGGTAACATTCGTAAACCATCGCATAGGTTTCAGTGATGCAGTGCTCCATGCAGAGCGGATAAAACGGGAACCACACATCACAGCCGGTCTCGCGGCACAGCTTACGCATCACGGGCAGGTCACCCTTGTCCGGGCCGATCACCATACCGCCGCCGAAGAAATAGAGAATCGCGCGCTCGGACGGCTTCGGATGCTCTCGCACGATCAGGCAGGGAAAGCCGTTTACCGCGATCGTTTCATAATATGCCTTGCGGTCGGTAGGCGTAAAAACGCCACGATGCCGGTTCTGCTTTTCGATTTCCTTTCGCAGTGCATCCTCCGGCAAGGCGAACGCCTTTTTCGCGCCGGAGAGCTTGTATACGCTGCGTAAGATAGATGCAAAGATACTCATGATTTAGCCCCCTCATTTCCGCGCCGTAATGCAGAGCCAGCTTTTCTTTTTGTGTATCTGCACATCGTGAAAGCCCGCCTGCTCCAGATACGTCTTCAGCTCGGCGTCCTTGTAGATGGTCATGCCGCCGATGATCTCCGTCCACTTTTCGTCCTTATCCGTGTCGCCATTGCTTTCGTTGCAGATGAGAAATGTCCCGCCGGGCTTCAGCACCCGATAGACCTCCCGGAAGCACCGGGGCAGATCGGGCCAGAAATAGACGGTTTCAAAGGCCGTTACCGCATCGAACCAGTCCTTCGCAAAGATGATACGCTCCACGCTGCCCTGCCACACCACGCAGCGCCCCTCCTGAATTGCAGCTCGGTTGAGGCTTCGAGCCCTCTCCACACTGACGGGGGAATAGTCAATGCCCTTCACAATACCCTCCGGGCATTTTTTCAGAAGTCTCTTGATGTTCGCCCCTCCGCCGCAGCCGCAGTCCAACACCTTTGCGTCCGGAGTAAGCTCCAAAAAGCGAAGTCCCCACCGTGCCACAGGACTGTGCCCCAGGTTCATCATGGCGACCATGATTTTCCCGCCAAGCCCCACAGGCTTGCGGGTGTTTTCAAAGAATGACATATCACACCTCCGATTTCACACATTCGGTATAAGTTAATGGAAATGACGCTTTCAGAACAACGCTTTTCCGTACCGTCCAGCCATTCTGACTTAGAAAGCGCAGGTATTCCTCGCTCGTCCACTTGCTGTGGAGAGGGAAGCCTGCCAGCTTCATGAAAAATGCCCTGACTTTGCCGGAAAATGAGTTCCCCGCGTGGGTAAAGGTGGGCGCGATCAACACGCCATCATCTTTCAGTACCCGTTTTATCTCTTGCAGGGCTTTTTCCGGCTGCGGCACGATGTGCAGTGCGTTGGACACGATCACCACATCAAAGGACTTATCCGCATAGGGCAGGCGGAACATATCCTGCACAGAAAAGTGCAGCTTCGCCGATCGGTTGTCCCGCTTCGCCTCGGCAATCATCTCCGGGGAGGCGTCCGTCGCCTCGATGTGCGCCGCCGCGTTTACGATGTTTTTGCGATCAGCCCCGTGCCGGTTGCCAGCTCCAGCACCGTCTTGGCTTTTACAACCGGCCGGATCAGTGCATACATCTCGTCATACGCCGCCCGATCCTTTCGCATAAAGCGGTCGTAACGTCCGGCATTTTTGTCCCAGAAATTCTTGTGTTCCTGCATCGCTATCATTCCTTTCGAAGTTAGATTCACCTAACCGATACGCACAGTCACGCAGTTAGATGACGCTAACCACTGTATTTCAGAAAAGCCGCATCTCTGCGGCCTTCCGCTTATTCAAACAACTCCCTGCAAGCGCCGTACACCAGCGTTTCCAGCACCTGCGGGTACAGTTCTCCAATCTGCTCCTTGTGAGAAACGGTAAGAATCAGTCCCCGCACCGTGGCGGCAGCCAAAGAGATGCCGCGACTCGGCACAAGGTCATATTTCTCCAAAAGCTGACGAATGTGCGCCTCGTCGTCGTGATAATGCACATTTTTGACATTCTCCGGCAGTCTCTGCAAAAGCAGCTTCGCATCGTTTTCAATGAAAACCATGTCGCCGGTATCGGACAGCCGCCGGCAGACGGCAAGAACCGCCTTTGCCGCACGCTCCGACGGCGGCAAGCCGTTTGCTTCGCTCAGTGCATGGTCAGCCACTCCGTAAAGCTCGGAGTGGATACTTTCCAGAACCGCGAAGAAGGCCATCTCCTTGGATTCGTAGAATTTATAAAACGAGCCTTTTGCGATACCGACAGCCTTTGTCAGTTGATCCACTGAGGTTTTCTTCATCCCCAGTGTGACAGCGCAATGCCTCGTTTCCTTCAGCAGCGCCTTGCGGAGCTGCTCAGTCTCGTAATCGGTAAAAGCCAAGGTCGCACCCTCCCTTAAATATGACCGTTTCGGTTCTTTCGGTCATATTATACCGCGCTTCTTTCTGGTTTGCAAGGGGTGTGGAGAAAAAACGCTAATCAAAAGGAGTGCAGTGTTGCAGAAAGAGACGCTGGAATTCCGGTAACCGGTAATCGCTGTTGCCGCGGTAAAAGAAACTATATCGTAAAAGGGCATCAGAGCGAAGCATTCAAATGCTGCGCTCTGATACCCATTTTGATTCATATTGCACGGATGGATTGATTACAAGAAAAAAGCAGGAATTAACACAATATGAACGACATATGATATCTGCAATAATCTTCCTGTGGAACGATCTGCACAACGCTCAACGACATGCCCCATGTATAGAGACGGCGACTCGTAAGAGCCGCCGCCTTTTACATGATTACCGCTCAGGGTCACTTCTTTTTCGTTTGCTGATTGAATTTCGATGCTGCTCCTGCCTTTTGTGAGCAATGAGTTGTCGCACCTGCCGTTCTTCTGCATCCTCTCCGAGCAGTCTGGATGTTTCCTGTTTGGCACCGAGCAGCATAATAAGAAATGGCTTCTCATGCATGGCATCCTCTAACTGCTTTTCTGACTCCTTTTCCTGCACGGGGCGGATAGCCTGCCTCGTTTCATATAGCTCCACTGGGTCAAGCTCCACGGCTTGCGCTTTCAGCTCGGCATATTCAGTCAAAACGTTATCCAGTTCAACGGAATATTTTTGCTCCCGCGTCTCCAGCTTTTTCAGGCCAGCCTCCATGGTGGCAATATCCTTGCGAAATGCCTCTGCGCCTGCATCTTCTGCATACTCAAATTTTTGCAAAAGGAGTGCCTTTTCGGAACGCAATTCCTCTAAATCTTCCGTCAACTCTGCAATGTGGACAGCCAGCGCCTTGTGGCGTTTCACATGGTATATTGGCAATTCCTTTTTCTCAGCAACCAGCGATTTGCGCTCCTTGCTCTTTTCCTTGATCTGCTGTACCAGACCGGCGTAACGTTCCATCTCCGGCTTCCATACGGCAAGGGATTTTTGAATATGCGATTTGCCGCTGCGAATATGAGAGAGCTGATAACAGAAGATCAGCACACGGCTGCGCAGCTTTTCCAGCCCTTCCGCAATGGCGGGGACAGTACGAGCGACCAGTGCGGCCAGCTTCTTGATTTCGGCTTTCAGCTCCCGCAGCAGCGCATTGTCTGCCTTGATTTGTCGATTGATTTCACAGCGGTCAGAGATAATTCCCTTGCGCTCCAACGCCTGCGCTGTTACGCCCTCGTGGATGGTGGGAATCTCGTCAATACCCCGTGCGGCGTTGCTGCGGTGGTCAATGCGTTCCTCCCGCCCGGCGCGTTCCAGATGGCGGTTGGACATATCTGCCCACGCCGCCCGCCATGTCAAAAGCTGTTCTTCGCTGTTCCAGCGCTCGGAGATAGGATTTTGTCTGCCGTAGCGGGTGCTTTTGGGATACTTGTCAGCCCGGACAAGCCCTTGTGCTTCGGCGGCAGAGGGAGCCATATACACCTTTTTCTTACCGACTTTGTACTGATACTGTTTCTCCCAACCATCGGTTTGTGCCACCTTAAACTCGGCGGCGGTGAAGCCGCGTTCCTCGCCGTTTTTCATACAGAGGTATTCTTTCTCGGTCTTGTACTGCCACTTGCCTCGTTCATCCAGCGGGCGCACCGTCAGCAGAATGTGGGCATGAGGATTGTGTCCATCGGTGTCATGGATGGCAGCATCAGCACACATCCCGTCTGATACGAACTGCTCCTGGATAAATTCTTGCAGCAACTCGACCTGCTCCTCACGGCTCAATTCTATTGGAAGCGCAACCACGAACTCCCGCGCCAACCGGCTGTCCTTAGCAGTCTCCACTTCCTCTACGGCGTTCCAGAGTTTTTCACGATCCTGCCATTCCTGCTGTGCATATTCCGGCAAGAAAACCTTCTGCCAGACGAGTCCTTGCTTTTTTGTGTAGTCATGCTGTATCCCGTCGTAATCGTTGTAGAGACGGGAACAGCTCAGATAGGCGGAAGCGGCCACGGCGGAGCGCCCTGCGCCCCGGCTGACCACCTTTGCTTCCAGATGATAAATTGCCATCGTTCGTTCACCTCGTTTTCTTTTTTCTGTTTCTCTTTCGCAAAAGAGAAAATGGACGGGCTGAACGCCTGTCCATCTCTGCGGCAAAGCTGCCGGTGGCAGGTTTGCGCAGGCGGTTGGAAAATAGCGTCGGTTGAAGCGACGGTATTTGCCCAATCGCGCAGACGATGACAGCAGCATCCGCAAATGCTGTGGCATTGTCTGTCGCTTTCCGCAGAAAGCGAAATCCCCCTCGGAGAGCGCACGATGCCGCAGGCATACCACCGCCTGTTTTACAGGTGGTGAATAAGTGCGCCCTTCGGGAGAAAAAAGAGGAAGGCCCCCGGTTTCCCGGAGACCTCCCAGCGGAATTCAATCGTGCTGCGGCAGCTTCTGCATCAGGTAATCCTCCAGCACAGACGATTCCATCGTGCGCACCTCTGGCAACACCTTTTCCAGAATCGCACCCTTCTGAATGAGCCTGCGAGTGCGGGCTTTTCGCTCCTTGACGCGATCCCGCGCCTGCGCTTCCTCCAATCGGTGCTGCGCCTGCAACAGCTTCTTTTCCGTATCCGTCATGTGAAAAAATCCTCCTTATCTTCGTTTCTGCCAGACGATCTCATAGCCCAGCGCGTCGGCAAGCTGGACGGCCTCGACATAGCGCAGGGATTCCCGCTGGAGCTTATTGGACAGGTTGGAAACGCTGTCAGACCAGCCGTGTTCATCCCGCAGCAAATCGACCACCTCCTGCATGGTCATACCCTGACGGACGATGTACGACTTGATCTCATTTCTCAGATTGGATTTCATCAACTTTTTACCTCCATATTTTCGTGATATTGGTTTTTGAATAAGTGAACTGTGTACGCTTTGCGGTGAAAAATCTGCCGTTCTGCAAATCCACTCAGATTTCCGTCCGTGATGCCCTGTTCATAACAACACCCTATCGGCTTCATCGTTCTGTGTGAGAACATACGAAGCGGCAGAATATGCCGCAATCCGGTGCAGCAACTTCACGCTTCGGTAAATCACCGGATGGTGCAGTGCGTTCGACCTGCGGCAAAAATCATCACGGATTTCACAAGCATTGATTTTGAAGTCGCTAAATTGAGCCGCCAGTGTACGGCTCGGTACGGCAAAGTCTCTTTGTGTACGCTTCTGTACGCCGGTTTTGCGTGCCAGCCGCCGATTCGACGGCAGGTTTTACACTCTACCGTGAAATGCTTCACGGTGCGCACAAGCAAAAACGGTTTTCGAGAATGGAATCAAAAACAGCCGTACAGAGTGTACGGCGTGTACGGCTGTTTTGAAGTCCGTTTCTCATTTTCAATACGGCGGCGGATTGACCACCTCAATGCCCACAAAGCCCCGCACCCGCTTACCGCCGACGTGGACATTGTTGGTGGCCTCTACGTTGTAAAGCAGCTCATTTTGTGCAAGCTCAGAGCTGACCCGGTTGGCAGACATGGGCTTCTGCGCGTTGTCGTCGCACCAACGGGTATAGGCTTCATAGATCGCCTTGGAGCTGGCTTCGCTGTCGGCTTTGAATCGGATATAGCCCTCGGATTGCAGGAACTCGATCACATTGTTGCTGCTGCGCTTGACCGTCTCCATATTCTCTCTGGCCTTGCCCGAAATGCTGAACTGATAGTTGTTCCCGATCAGCCGGTGCAGCCCCTCCAGACACCAGAGAAAGATGCCCTCCTTTTCCCGCAGCAGCTTGTCCACCAGAAACGGATCGTCTGCTCTGCCTGCGGGCCGGTCTTTGGTGGTCAGCACGATCTGGCGGCGAAAGAAACCGTCGGACTTGTCGTGCAGGGCGGTGAGCGCACCGTTTCCGAAGCAGAGGAACCGGACATAGAGCTGGCTTTGGTAACTCTGGACGCCCTTGCGCTCCATGTCCATTTTGCACTCAGATGTGACGATGGATTTGATATAATTGGTTTTGGGCAGGGCGCTCATGTCCATATCATCGTCCACCATCAGGAGCTTGTTTTCCAAGTCCGCACGGCTGAACCGGTTGCTCTCCACCTTCTGGATACTGGTGGTATTCATGCTGTCGCCCAGCAGCGAGCACATGACAAGACCGATGCGACTTTTGCCCTCGCCGCCCTTGCCGATCAGCATGAGCATTTTCTGTCCCTTGGTGGTTGGCAGCAGACAGTAGCCGAGAAATTCCTGCAAGGTGGGAATGTCCTCCGGTTGCAGCAGCTCGGACAGGAATTGCAGCCAGCGTTTCGGCGTGGGCGCGTCAGGGTTGTAGGCGATGGTCAGGCGGTTGTTGCAGTAGCTCTTGTCGGTGATAAAACTGCCGTCCATGAAATACGTTCCGTTGGAAACGTGGATGCGGTCCGTCTCAATGGGCAGCGGCGGCGAATACGCTTGCAGCTTGATGCTGGCGAGCAGGTTTGTAACCGTCTTGGATAAGTTAGAGGTCAGCACACCGGAGATTTCCTCCAGAATGAGATTGCCGATTTGCCCCTCGTCCTCAATGAGACCATCCACGGTGAACAGCCGCCCGCGCACACATTTCATGGGATGCTTGTCCAAAAACTGCTGGCAGAACAGCACCTCATTGATGCGCCTGCCGTCGTACCAGTCAGGCCACGTCTGCGGTGTCATATCCATCTTCCAATTCCTCCTTGTGAATTTTCTCTAATCTCCGTCGTAGCCTGTCCAGTTTGCCGTCTGCCATCTGCTGCTGCACGACTTCGGCGCGTTCGTGGGAATCCCCGGCGCACAGAATATCTAAGTGGTATTCGGTCTGGTCGAGGTTGCGGCAGGCTTCCACGAACCGTGCGGGAACAGGCTCGTCAGGAGATTGCGGCGCATACCGCACCTTCCAGTTCCGCAGCACACGGGCGTAATCGGACAGAACAGAAAAGCACAGCCGCTCGTTTTCCATGAGCTGCTGTGCTTCTGTTTGGATGCGCTTTGCGTGGAGTGCTGCTGCGCTGGGCGGCTTGTCGGGGCTGAGATGAAAATCTGCCATCAGCTTCCGCGCCGCATCATAGGGCGAAAGCTGAAACAGCTTGCCCACAAAGTCGATTACGTCTCCGTGCTCCCCACAGGCGAAGCAATAATAGTGATCGTCCGCCACATACAGGCTGGGGTTCCGGTCGTTGTGAAAGGGGCAGAGGGCTTTCCCATATCTATTCACATCGATCCCATACAGTTCTGCCGCCTCCCGCAGATTGACATTTTCTTTTACGATTTCAAAAATACGCATGATACCTCCATTTCTGCGCAAAAACGGCGGCCTGCCCGATCTGGGGCAAGCCGCCGTCTGCGTCTTTTCTTATGCTGTTTTCGTTTCTTTCTCTGGCACAGCCGGTGTAGTGCCCTTGCCTCTCCGGGCGGCATTTCGCATTCGCTGTCCCTTGAGATGCCCCTCATACCTGCAATCGTCACTGCAATATTTCACGTCTGACCTTGTTGTGGTAAACACCTTACCGCAGTTTTCGCAGGTACACGCCCGGCTGCGGCTTTCTGCCGCCTCCTGTCGGTAGAATTTTGCCCGGCAGTTGGGGCCGCAGAACAGGGCGTTTGTCCGCTTAGATTCAAATTCCTGCCCGCAGCACTTGCAGGTCAGCGTAACCGGGACGCCGACAGCGCGTTCACCGGATTTCAGCTTCTGATAGCGCTCCCGGCTGCGGGTGCGTTCCTTCTTCAAAAACTCCTGCCGCTTGATCTCTTCCTCGGTCAGCTCCGGTGCGGGAAGCTCAAACTGCCCGATAAACCGAAGGTGGATTTCCACCTCCTGCACCCGTTCGCCGTCGATACGCTCCGGGGCATGGACAATGATTTTCTCAATAAACTCATTGATCATGGGCGTGGTCAACTCGGAAAAATTGGTGTACTTCCTTGCCAGCTCCAGAAACTGCTCCACACGGGCGGTGTCCTCTGCGAAAGCGGACAGCCTTTCTTCCGCTTCTGTGACAGAGGCTTGCAGCGTTTTTTGCTCGGCTTCGTAATCTGCCAGCAGACTGTCAAAGCGTTCATCGGTGATGCGCCCGACGGCAAAGGATTCATAGAGCTTTTTGATGATAGTATCCAGCTCGGCAATGCGCTTTTTGTCCTTACTCAGCTTTCGTCTGGCGTCCTTGGCCGCTTCCGCCTGCTGAAGCTGGGAGGCGGAGCGCACCTTTTCCATGAACGCCGCCTGATTGGAAATCGCAAAGGTGCTGACCGTGTGGATGGTGTCCAGAATCAGGGTGCGCAGGGCCTTGGTCGTGATATAGTGGCCACAGCAGGCGGCAGTTCTTTTCTGGCGGGCGAGGGTATAGGAGGAACAATCGAAGAAATCAGAGGGATAGGGATTATTCTCCGTGCCGCCTTTGGAGCGGTGATTATACATCTTCTCGCCGCAGTCAGCGCAGTACACAAGGCCGGTCAGCGGATTCGCTTCACCCAGCGTGTCGATGCGCTTGGGCGTCTTGCGGAGCTTTTGTGCAAGCTCCCATGTTTCCCTGTCCACAATGGCCTCGTGGGTATCCTCAAAGATCAGCCAATCCTCCTTGGGATTCATCACGGCGTTTTTATCCTTATAGGACTGCTTGTGGGAACGGAAATTCACCGTATGCCCCATATACTCCGGCTTGGAGAGGATCTGTCCCACGACATAGCCGCTCCAGTTATAGGGATTGGCAAATTCCTCTTTGCTTTTCCAAATACCCTTGCCCTGCTTGCCGAAGTACACGGCAGGCGTCTCCACCTTATCCTCAAAGAGAATACGGGCAATATCGTAGGGGCCTTTGCCCTCGATGGTCAATCGGAAAATGCGGCGCACCACGGCGGCGGCTTCCTCGTCAATCAGCCAATGGTATTTGTTCTCCGGGTCTTTCTTGTAACCGTAAATGGCGCAGTTGGTAGTGGGCTTGCCGGATTCTCCCTTGACGCGGATGGCGGTTTTCTGCTTGCGGCTCAGGTCGCGCAGATACCATTCGTTCATAATGTTGAGGAAGGGGGCAAACTCGTTGCTGTTCTGATCGTCACTGTCCACGCTGTTGGCGATGGCGACAAAGTGAACGCCGTGCTGCCGGAAGAATACCTCCGTGTAAAACCCGGTTTGCAGATAGTCACGCCCCGCCCGGCTCATATCCTTGACGATCACATGGGCAACCTTGCCCGCCTCAATATCTGCGATGAGCTGCTTCCATGCCGGACGCTCGAAATTGCCGCCGCTCCAGCCGTCGTCGGTATAGTGACGGCAGTTGGTGTAGCCCCTCTGCTGGGCATAGCTTTCGAGGTATTTTTTCTGATTCACGATGGAGTTACTATCCCCGGCATTGTCATCGTCGCGGGACAGCCGCTCATAGAGAGCGGTAATTTTGCTTTCAGTCTGTTTCACGCTCATGATGCGCTCCTTTCAGACTGTCGGCTCATTTGTGGTGTCTCTATTATAGCATAGGTTCCGTCGTTTGTAACCATATCATTGCGTACAATCCGCAAAATTTTATCCTCCATGGTCTCGCCGCCGTTTTCATTGAACACGACTTTGACCTTGTAGGTGGTGCCGCCGATCCGGCGGATGATAAACTGTTCTCGTTTGTTCTGCTCCATAGGCATCCTCCTTGCGTGATTGGTTGGTTTTTGATATAATGTGTTTGGTTCCGTTGGCTGTAAGCTAACCGTGGCTTTCTGTTGGTTTTCCATGCTCCATATCCTCCTTTTCTTCGCTGATGGCTCGGAAAGTAACTCGTGTAACTTGTGCTAAGATTACTTCATCTACTAATAGGAGAAATACGGGGTGTAAATCGGAACTGCTTTTGAAAAAAAGAAAAATATTTTTTCGGGGAGGTGAAGCTGTCGTGGAATCATGGGAGGATGAACTGCTGCTGGATGATGATTTTTCCGATGAGGAAGAAGATGCCGAGGAGCAAATAGAGGAAACCGGCCTTGAAATGGATGCGGACGGCTTTGCCGATTGGGAGGATTCGTCTGACGGTGCGCCGGAGGACGAGACGCTGGAGGAAGCGCTTACCGAGGAACGTACTCTTGAGCTGGAAAGCGAGCTGGAGCAGGACGAGCATCCCAGAGACTATGATGCCGAGCTGGAGGACGAGGAAGAGGAAGCCGCACCCACCAGCGAGAAGCGGCTCAAGCGGGAAATTCGGGCAGAGGCTCTGCGGCGGCTGGAGGAAGCAGCCCGGACGGAATCCGATTTTCTGACTGTGGTAGACGAGTGGAACAAGCTGGACAGAAATCGGGAACGCCGAGAGCGTGACCACGAAAACCTGCGCGGGGATGTTCCGTTGGAGTTTCAGGCGGTACCTGAACCGAAGATTGCCCCGCTGTGGATGAATCTGCCGAGGTTCCGCCAGCTTTGTCAGGGGAACTTTCTCGACATCATTTTCTCCTGCCCCTACGAGCTGCACGAGCTGACAGCAAACCGCTTCCTCTCCAAACTCTTTTTCACTCTCAGTGATGAGCAGAAGGAAGTGCTGTACTACCTGTTCGTCAAGCAATACAGCACCACAAGGCTTGCCGCCATCCGTGGGCAGTCCGACCGAAACATCCGAAAGCTGCGGATGACCATTCAGAAAAAGCTGCAAAAGCGGATGTACGAGCATCTGAGTGAAAAGCTGGAGAAGGACTACAGCATTACTCTGCGGGAGCGCGAGTTCGTAGAGGAATATGAAACACTGCTGCAAACCATGGGCAAGGATGCCGTGATCCGCAGGGAGAACAAAACCAAGCCGAGAAAAAAGAAAGCCGCCCTTGACGATGCCAAGGACGGTTGATACAATGGTAATATGGTTAATATATAGATAGATTACGAATTGAGAGGAACAGCGTTATGAACAATCTGTTTGCGCAGTCCCGTTCCCATTGGGTGCGGTATGACCGCTATGAGATCAAGACCGGCAAGGACGGAAAACGCTATATCATGCCGGAAAAGGCGGCAAAGCCCGATGTTTATAACCCGCTGAAGGAATCCTCCGAGATGGTGCTGGAGGCGCTGAATGTGGGGATGCTGATGATGAACCGCAGCCCGGAGGATGAGGTGGAAAAGGCAATTTTGACTTTTGTGACCCACTACGGTCTGTTGGGGCTGATGACGGCACTGCCCACCACGCCGTCATTTATGGACTATGAGGCAGTCTATCTGCCGAAGAATCACTTCATCAAGGAAGAAAGCATGGCGACAGAGGATTATCTTGCTCTGTTCTATCCCTTCGACAAATTGGATGTAGTGAAAAAGGGCGTGGAATCCAGTTGGAATGTTTCCGGGGATAATATGATGATTGCTCTGACGATGACCTTCATGGATGAGCCGATGGCGAAGAACATGAGCTTCCAGCGGGAGTATGCCGAACCTTATGACTGGGTAGCACAGCAGTTCAAGGATTGGGCGTTCACGCTGACCACCTCCGTTTTGTACTATAACGACTACGACAGCATTGATGAGGACACAAGAAATCTCTACCGCAAGGCCATGGCTGCCTTCGGCGGCATTGCGCCTACCTATCATATCGAACTGCTGGAGAAACCGACCATCTATTGGGACTTCCATTCGTTGCTGCTGGGCATCCAGATGATGTTCAGCTTTATGATGGTGGACGATGCAAAACCCCTGCGGCTGTGCAAGCACTGCCAGAAGGTGTTCCTCGGCAGTCGGGCCAATTCCGCATTTTGCAGCGCCCGGTGCAAGAATCAGTATAATGTCTATAAGAGCAGAGGAAAAAATAAGGGACAGGACGGTAAGAATGATGATTGACCGCTGGATCGCAGAAGCGACCGAATGTGATTTCAAGGTCGCGCTGGAGGTAAAGAAGCCGAAAAGCTGGCTCAAAAGCGTCAGTGCCTTTGCAAACGGAATTGGCGGTACGCTGTTTTTTGGTATTGATAATGACAGAAATGCTGTCGGCTTAAACGATGCACAGACTGATGCAGAGACGATCAGCCGTCTGATCAAAGAGCGGATTACGCCCTATCCGAGTTTTGTCCTTGCTCCTGAACGGGAAAGCGGCAAGGACATCCTTGTCCTGTCCGTATCGTCCGGACGGTCTACTCCGTATTACTATAAAGCGGACGGTATCATGGAAGCCTATATCCGAATGGGCAATGAAAGCGTGATTGCCCCATCCTATGTCCTCAATCAGCTGATTCTCAAAGGAATGCACCGCACCTATGACGAGCTAATTTCCGAGTATGATTTCAAGGATTACGCTTTTTCCAAGCTACGCGAACGGTATAAGACTTGGACAGGCAACAGCATGGAAGAAAAGCTGTTCGATTCCTTCGATATGCGGGACGAACACGGCAAGCTGACCAATGCAGGCGCTTTGCTTGCGGATGATTCTCCCATCCGACATTCCCGCCTGTTCTGCACACGCTGGAACGGCCTTGATAAAAGCGGCGGCATGGTAGATGCACTTGACAGTGCGGAGTATTCCGGTAGTTTGATTATCCTACTCAATGAGGGTGTCGGCTTTGTCAAGCGGAATATGAAAACCCGCTGGAAGAAAACCGCTGACTCCCGCATTGAAATGCCGGATTACTGCGAACGAAGCGTTTTCGAGGCCCTTGTCAATGCGCTGATCCACCGCGACTATCTGATATTGGGCAGCGAGGTACACATTGATATTTACGATGACCGCCTTACCATTTATTCTCCCGGTGGTATGCCCGACGGTACGCGAATACAGGAACGAGACCTGTCCAGCATTTCCTCCACACGACGCAATCCCGTCCTTGCAGATATTTTCGGCAGATTGGGCTATATGGAGCGGCAGGGCAGTGGTTTTAAGAAGATCACGGAATCCTATCATGCCGCCCATAACTACCGTGCTGAGTTGGAGCCTAAATTCTACTCGGATGTTATCTCATTCCAAGTGACGCTGTACAACCTGAATTATGGGCAATCCATTGATAAAACGAGTATTTCGGATGAAAACCAGTTGTTTGATGAGCAGAAAGCAGTTGTTTCTGAGAAAAACCAGCTGTTTGAAACACTCCTTTTAGGGCTGAAAGCGAAAGCAAGCACCAAGGAAACAATGCTAAAGCTGTATCATAAATTTGGTTTTGACGCTGCATTTGCACGAGCGGATATTATGAAGCTCGCGGGTGTAACCTCCTCACCGGCAGGTGCATTGATAGATAAGCTCAAAAGCGCAGGACTAATAGAACCTGTTGCCGGTCAAGGCAAGGGCAAATATAGGTTCGTATTGCCCAAAGAATAAGAGAATGCCCGTTATCGGCCATGCAGCCGATAACGGGCATTTGTCATTCATATACGAGCTCGGTCAGAACGGTTTCTTCCGCACGGCTGCGGATGCTGTTCATGCGGCGCACCCATTCCATTTGGTCGGCGGCTTTGAGCGCTTCGGTCACATCTTCCTGCCTTGCCATATCGGAAACGATGATTGCCATACGCTCGTTGCAGGCTTGGTCGATCTCGGCAAGGTGCCGATGCAGCGTTCCGCTTGTGAGCAGGCTTGCATAGAGAACCGGACGATGTTCTTTCAGATAGCTGCGGCGCATACGCCCGTACTTGCCGATCTGGTATTCTGGTTCGTCCGGCAGCGCAAGGTTCGGGATAAGATAATCACCCTCCTGACGGTAAGTGCCGCCCATTTCCTCAAATAGAGATTTCATAAAGTTCAGCTCCTTTTTGTGTTGATTTGCAGCGGTTATAAGGCTTTTTTTGGCTCCTTTCCTACAACTGCTGTTCCATTCACCACAAATGAGCCGCAGTCATATGTATTAGGTGGGAGAAACCACCCTCTACATAGTAACTCTTGATTTTGGATGCTGTTGGAATCGCCCTCTATCCCATCGTCCTGGCTGAGACGGCAGTAAAGAGCGGTTTTCCTGATTTGGTTTGACTGATTCATACAGCCCTCCTTTTCTTTGTCAAACCGTTCAGAGCATTGCGACACCACAATACCCCGAACGGTTTGAATTGTCCAGCACTTTACGCACACAGCTTTCCCTGCTGAAAGTCCAGTTCCGCCAGGGCTTTCAGCTTATCCTCCACAGTTTCGCTGCCGTGCCGGGGAAACACGGAGATGACTCGAATCTCCCGCCCGCAGGCTGTCCGCGTCCGCTCCACGGTGATATGATGATTGTCGATGGTGATATTGGCTTTTTGCTCCATAGGCTCTCCTTGTGTTATTTGGTTTATCGAGTTTGCCCACACGCCGCCTGTGGAGGCCTCTGCCGGAGGGGATGGGCAGTGGCCCGGTGCGAAAGAACGCCGCACAGGGCGACACGGGGCGAACGGACGGGTATTTACTGCCCGTCCTCGTGGCTCAGATCATGGTGGGCCTTTATATGGTAGGCTTGTTCAAGAATGTGTTCTAGCAGGAAACGAATTCCGTCCGTTGCCTCCCGGTCCAGTTCCTTTGCACGGGGATTCCGCAAAATCTGGCGGATATTCTTTGGCACTCATGCGGACGCAGGTCCGATGTGTCTGTTTGCTCATAAACTACCTCCAGACCGCTTTCGGCAATGTTGCCGAAAGCGGTTTTCTGTTTTTTCAGATACCCCCTCACTACCCTCCCGAAAAAACAGCGTGGTGAATACCCCGGAATCAAAAACTCCTGCAAAAGATTTAAGGTCAAGGGTGTGCAATAGACACCCTCGCCGTCCAGTCAAGGGTGTCTTATTGACACCCAAAGCGAGAAAAATCGGCAGACAGGCTCTTGTAAAGTCTGTCTGCCGATGGTAACATACCGCAAATCGAAGAAGGAGGCATGGAACATGATGGCTGCTGTTTTATCGCTGGGGCTGGCGCTGCTGGGAGGAATCATCTGTCTGGCGCAGACGCTGCGGCTGTCCGTACCGCTGCTGTATGGAGCATTGGTCATCACAGTATTCCGCCCGTGGTATCTGGCCCATACCGCTCTGGCGGACGGGATTTTCCTTGTGCTGGTGGGGCTTGCGGCACTTTCCTGAGTGGTGACGCTGATTCGTGTAGTGCGGGAGATGATCTGGTAAGTAAGGTTTGACAAAATTGTCAAACCTTACTTTTAGACAACTTTGTCAAAAAGTCTGACCGGGTTCAGTGAATTCACCGAACCCGGTTTTCAGCGTCTACCGCTTTTGACAAGATTGTCTGAAGCGCTTTAGAGCGGTCCACTGTGATCGGGTTCGGCCATATTGCCAAACCCGATTTTATATGCTACTTTCCGGCAATGCTGCCGAGAAGTTTCCGCCCGCGGGCGGCATGGGGGACTGGGGTCTACCCCAGCAAGCGCGTTTGTCATACAAACGCTATGCTTGCAACTGCGCCGCCTATGGCGGCAGGGGCTATGTGGTGCTGGGGCCCCCTTATTTACGCTACTGAGTTTCTATGAACAGTAATCCTTGTTCTACCCCAACATCTGCGTCTGCTCGGGTTAATAAACAACCGATTTATTGGAAAGCAGTTGCCGTGCTTGCCGCTAACGCACTCCCCCGGGCCCCCGCGAAAAACGAAGGCAGCGCTTGTTATCTCGCTACTTTATTATAGGTTGCGAAGCGCCGTCTTATGGCTTATTATGTTTCAAGTTAAACCCGCAAATTTGAACGAGGTTCATGATTGAATTGTGCCAAATATGCAACCTTTTTCAATTTTTCCTGAGTAGATAAGTGAAGGGCCCTTTTAATGTGCAAGGAGGTGTATGAGTGGACGACAAAAGTATCGTAGACCTGTACTGGGCACGATCAGAAAACGCAATCCATGAAACATCCATCAAGTATGGAAAATACTGCTATGCGATTGCTTTTAACATTCTCAATGATTCGGAAGATGCTGCGGAAATGCTCAATGATACATATATGGGGGCATGGAACAGTATGCCGCCCAATCGCCCGGCCATTCTTTCTACTTTCCTTGGGAAAATTACACGGCGCGTTTCGATTAACAGGTGGAATGAGCAGCACGCACAGAAACGCGGAAATGGCGAGATGCCGCTGGCGTTAGAAGAGCTATCTGATGCGGTGACCGCAAGTGATTCCATTAGTGAAAAAATTGCCATCCAAGAGCTTTCGGCATCAATCAATCAATTCTTATCTACTTTACCAGTTGCGGAGCGCGATATGTTTGTTTGTCGATATTGGTTTTTAACACCCATTAAAGAGATCAGTACCCAATTTGAGTGTAGTCTCAGCAAAGTAAAGTCTACACTATTCCGTACACGACAAAAGCTAAAAAATCACTTAGAAAAGGAGGGGTTCCTTTGAACAGCAAAATGCTTCTTGATGCGCTGGGTGATATTAGTGATGAGTACGTTATGGGCGCGCAGAAGTACCTTACCAATGATGTTCTTAAAATCACAAACAGCAAAGCTCATCAGAGAACCGTACCCCAAAAACTCCTTATCCTTGCGGCTACCATTGCGGCTGTGATGTCTTTGCTCGTGACTGCTATGGCTGTCAATGAAGATTTTAGGGAAAAGGTCTTTGAATTCTTTCATATTTCAACCTCTGAAAATGTCCCGAACGGAGGTAACCTTGCTACGAGCGGATTGGACACAGTGATTGGCGAGCGTGTTTCCGCAAGATACTTGGACTTTGCGGAGGACATGGAATTCACAGGCAACGGGATTTTGTATCAACGTGAATGCGATGCTGACGGAAATTTGGAAAATGTCTTGTTTTATGAGATCGCAAAAGACGGACTATCCGCTTTGAAGACAAGTACCGTACAATTTGAACTGAAAGATAACGAACTTGCCGGAAATGGACGCATTTTCTGGTGCAAATCTGAAAATGGTGCCATGGCGATAGGAAATGGGCAGATGCTCGACGGTCAAAGGTCGTGGAATGTTTCGACGATTGCGGGACAGCCGGATAAGGCTTTGTTTTCAGTTTATGGCGGCATCTTAAGCAAATTTGACTTTTCCGTTTTCCTTTTAGACCTGCCAACCGGGGCACTGCACAGATTGAACATTCCAACGCTCTACCATGTTCAAGAAATCCAGCTCACATCGAATCTGAACTATGCGTTGATTTGGGGACAAACAGCCGACAGCCAGCAGAGCCAACCGTATGTATGCAATTTGCAGTCTGGCGAGATGTTCCCATTGATTCCGATGGCAAATGCCAATAGCCGTGACTTTGCTACACATTTGGTGGACGATGATACCGTAATTCTAACGATGCAAAAAGAAAACTGCTTTTCTGCTTGGAGTTGCGATGTCAAAACCGGGAGTGTAACGGAGACTGCAAATAACCTTTCCATCAGAACACAAGATGGCAAAACAGCTGGGCTCGTAGATGTAGGTACTCGCTATGCGCTTTGGGTGAACGCAGATCAAAGTGTTGCGGTACTCGATCTGAAAACCGGGTATCAATCCTCTGCTATTGCTGGTTTCTCTTTTGATGGAAGAGCGATAATGCTCCCCAATATCTCTGGCACAAGTATTTGCTACTATATTCCTACACAGGATCAAGATACTCTCGCAGTTAAAACTCTGGGCGTAATGAATTTTGAAAAAGCGCAGTTCTCTGTTTTTGACCGCAGTGGATTTGATAAAAACAAGGAGTGGCGATTAGGCTGGCTCAATGAAAATCAGGTGTGTATATCCGCCGTTGGAGATTCCGACAGTCTCTTTATCTACACATTTTCCTGAACTGAAATTTGGGAGGTACATCGTATGCAAAAAGCAGAGGATGCTTCGGTCGTATGGTTAAATTCCGACGTGCAAATTGCATCATTTCATTACGAGGATGGTTATAAGCAACTGAATTTTTCCAATCAAGTTTTCTTTATGTCATTCTTACAGTCCCTAATGGAAAGCGGCTACCGATTTATGTAGTCAACACTATTTCAATAAGAACGGAGAATTTCCATGAAAAAGAAATATATTGCGGTTCTTTTGTGTGCGTTATTGTTTTGTGGACTTATAGGGTGCGCCTCAACGGAACCCACACAGAATTCCACCGATGGGTCGGCCTCTCTTTTACAGGAGGCAACCAACTGGTTTGAAAGTCAGACTTCTAAATATGAAATCCTTTCTGCTGAAGCTGTCAATGATAGTGCCATTTTCTTAACTGGCACAAAGAACCCTGACACAGATGAATACCAATTATTGCAGGTGTTCATTGTGGACAGAACAGATAACTCTTTTGAGGTTAGTGCCTGGAAGGCTGCCGAGCGAGGTCTGGCTGCTGGATTTTCTGTTCATGTTCTCGCAACTGACAGTTTGACTGTTGTGTTCGGAGATACCTTTGACAGTATTTTCGATTTCATCAATGACAAGCGAATTGATGTTACATTTACGGAAGCTCGTATCGTGTTTGCGGACGGAGAATCTGAAACACGATCCATCACAGGAAATACCCCTTATGTCTTTGCTCTTAATGGAGTGCGGGCTGTAAAAGATGTTGAGTTTATTAGTGATGATCTGGCTGTCAAGTATTCTGATTTCTTTAGTGAGGATTTGATGGAGGCATCTGAAACGCTGGATACTGCTGACCTGTTTAACTAAAGGCCAAATAATTCTGCGGGAACAAGGTCACAATGTGCTACAGTTCTCAAAAGTTTTCAGTATAAAACTTTCCTTTCGTAATACGAACAACGGTGCGGCTGCCAGTTTTCTGGCAGCCGCACCGTATGTTCTGAACGGTTTTAGATATTGTCCTTATTCGTGGTAGTCTTTCTCTGGATACGCTCTTTCTTTTACCACAGCCTTATATTTTGCTTTTCACCGCAGTCCCCCAAGTTCTCTGTATAGTTGAAGCGGGAGACTGTATGCCAGTCTCCCGCTATATCCTTATGCACTTTCTCCAGCCATGCGGAAGAACTCATCTGGCGACAGAATCTTGATTCCAAGCTCCTGTGCCTTTGCCAGCTTGCTTCCGGCGTTCTCGCCGCAGATCAGATAATCTGTCTTGCTGCTTACCGAGCTGCCGGCATGAGCGCCCAGAGATTCAATTTTTTCGTTGATCCCATCCCGGGTGTACGGCTCCACTTTGCCGGTCACTACAAGGGTCTTTCCGACAAAGGGATTGCCCATATCGGTGCCGACCGCAGGCGGCTGATAGGTCTTAATGCACACCAACCGCCGCAGCTCCGTCCAGATCGTCCAGTTTTCCTCGCTGCGGAACCATTGATGGATATTCCTGTGCAGCGTTTCTCCGAAGTCCGGGAGCTGTGTAAAATCAAAGATCTGGCACACGGCCGTTTCAAATTCCGCAAGGTTTCCGCGGAATCTTTGGCAGATGGCCTTGCTGGCGATGCTGCCCACCATAGGAATATCCATAGCAGTCAGATATTGCTCAAAGGTGGTAATGCGGCTGTGCTGGATGGCGTCCCAGAGGTTTTGCCAGGACTTTTCTCCAAAGCCCTCCATCTGAACGATCTCTGCCCTGTGTTTATCCAAAGCGAAGATGTCCATATAGGAGTGGAGCCAGCCCTTTCCAATGAATTTTTCCAGAATTGCTTCAGACAATCCCACGATATTCATCGCCTTCGGGCTTGCGAAGTGAACGAATTTGCGCAGCTTTCGCGTTTCACAATGCTCGTTGTCGCAGAACAGCGCCGCCGTGACCTTTTCCACCCCGTTTACGGTGTTTTTGGTCATGTGAATGCGAGTGGGCTGTCCGCAGCACGGGCATCTGGCCGGAACAACTTTGTCTCTGGAGTAGCAGTTTCGATCCAGATTCTCCTCCACATGGGGAATGATCTGATTGCGCTTGCTCACCTTGATGCGGCACCCCGGCGCCAGCTCCAAATTCTCAATGAAAGAGAGGTTGTGGAGGCTCGCTCTGGATACCGCGCAGCCGTCGATCTCCACCGTGTCAAAGATGGCTACCGGAGCAATTTCCCCTGTGCGGCTGGGCGTCCATTCAATCGAGCGCAGGACGGTTTCATAGGTGTCGTCCTCAAACTTGAACGCAAGCCCGTCCTTATAGTGATGCCCGGTCCGGCCGCAGGATCTCGCATAGGTGGCGTCGTTGTAGGTGACCACGATGCCATCGATAGGTATGTCGTTTTCCTGCGCGTATTTCCGCAGGTGCCGGATGCCGGCGTCCATATCGAACTGCGTCAACGCCTGCTTGCTCGCCAGATACTTGCAAATGGGAAAGCCGAGCTGTTCGATGGCCCGAAGCCGCTGCGACTTCCAGGGATATTCCTCAAAGCCCTCCAGCACATTGAAAGCCATAAAGGTCACATGACGATCCTTGCAGGCGCCGCAGTCCAGCAGACGGACAGAGCCGGCAGCCAGATTGCGCCCGTTTTTATAAGGTTCGCCATTTCCGTCCCGCAGCTTATCCTTTAACGCCTCAAAATCGCTGGGACGGATAAATGCTTCGCCGGTGACGACCAGCCGTTCCTTGTACGGGATCTTATCCGGGATGCCGGAGATCCCCAGCACATTGTGAGTAATGTTCTCGCCCGTATCTCCATCGCCGCGGGTAGCGGCCTCCATCAAAAGGCCATTTTCATAGGTCAGCTTTACCGTCAGGCCGTCCAGCTTGAGCATCAGCATGACCATCTGGGCTCCCGCAAAGCGCAGAAGCTCCGCACTGCTCTTCGTTTTATCCAACGACAGCAGCGGAATCGGATGAGCTGTTTTCACCAAGGCACTGACGGCGGGATAGCAGCCTACCGTCTGCGTGGGCGAGTTCGTCATGCTGAAGCCGGTTTCCTTTTCCAGCGTACTCAGTTCATCAAAAAGTGCGTCATATTCGGCGTCTGTCAGAGACGGCACATTCAGATTGTAGTATTCATACCGGCAGCGGTTCAGCCGGTCTGTCAATTCCCGTATCTGCTGCTGTTTACTCTGTTCCATTCCTTACACCAGCCTTTCCTTGGAGAAAGCTCCAAAATTCAGTTCATAGATCATTCTTTCGATCTGTGCGTCATCGTTCCATGCGGCCTCCATCGCCGCACGGTTTTTTGCCTGTACCGAGACCAGACCGGCCCGGAGCTGCATCAGCAGCTCCGGGCGTTGGGCGCAAATAACTGCGAGGTTTCCCAACTGTTTCATTTCCACATGACTCCTTTTATACAGCAATATAGGTTTCCCAGTACGATTCCCGCTGTGCAGCAATCGTGAGTGGAACAATGGTGCTGCCGATATTGGCCGGTGCCTGCGTCAGTCCATAGACAGCTTGCGCACTCCGGACACGAACCATCTCCCGTTTGAGCTGAGAGAGGATGTACTCCTTGAGATACCCTTTGCAGGGATCATAGCTGTTGACTGCCCGGATCAGGCGTACCGCTAAAGACTGGTACACATCATCGGGGTCTATGGGTGCCGTCTGCATCCATGCGGCGTACTGCGCCATGATCGTGTCAATGCAC
>ENA-OPBL01001037-OPBL01001037.1-human-gut-metagenome-genome-assembly--contig:-NODE-1037-length-26523-cov-6.667976_pt1 | contig 26523 bp, 23 predicted proteins | sample MGYA00241073_ERZ501461 | MGnify/ENA primary metagenome ERZ501461 (study PRJEB25962, sample SAMEA2042630) | human gut metagenome | biome: human gut; feature: human-associated habitat; material: faeces... | reverse complement strand
CTGATTATAATGATCCAGAACCTCTACCACTTTTTCTTTGTTATCAAAGTCTTTTGGATAAATGGAAATGGAACTCGGCTGACTGAAATCCGCATATCCGAGCTGCTGCAGATTATTATCATAGGAAGCGCTCTGTGCTCCGGACATGGACATCATAAGTTCCGTCAGATCATCTTCCGTCATATTGAACTGGAATGCATTTGCAAATGCATCTGCATTAAAGTTCATAGAGCCTCCCAGTGCTTTTTGCAGATTTTCTCCAATCCGGCTCATGGCAGATGTCATAACCGTTTCAAGTCCACCGGCAAGCTGCGTGGTCACCTGACTCATAGCGGATGTCATCTGTGTACTGATTGCCTGAGAAATGGCACCGGTATATGCACTCATGGCCTGACCCATGTAGCTACTCATGGCCGTGCTGATCTGCTTTTGGAGACTATCCATATTGATTGCCTCAGAAAGTCCCTGATTCAGACGCCTCTTTCCATCATCCGTCTTTATATAATTCACAAAATTCTCTGCCATCTTTGTCGGATCTGCATAATTCTTTTCTTTTGCATATGCAGTATAACCCTCTGCCAGTTCCTTTGCCATAGCTTGCAATGTGTCACTGGAAATGTTGAAATCTATATCTCCAAATATTTCATTGGCCCATTTATTTACAATTGCATTGGCACGCCCGGTCTGTAGATACTGCTGGAAGTACGTTCCAAATTCCTCTGCGCCCGGATTAGCGTTCTGCTCTACAAGCCAGCTTTGAAAATCACTCATCACGCTGGTCAACAGTTCCTTAATCTGCTCTGGTGTAATCGTAACTTCCCCGTTATTTTTCAGAATGTCTTTCAAATATTTCTGAATAATGGCCTTTGCCTGATCGGAAGTCAGATATTCTGCAATCTGATTTCCAAGATTGGAATAATCTGCTTCCGGATGACTCTTTACATATTCCTGATACCCTTCCGAAAGGCTAATTAACATTTTCTGCATGCCATCCGCATTGACCTGTACATCCAGATTCGTAAGAATATCCCCCAGATTCATCTGTGGCATATTGCCCATGTTGATTTCTACCTGATCCAAATTCACCATACCTGATAAATCCATAGAATTTCCATCTATCTGAAATGCCTTGGAAAGATCAAGTCCTGACAGATCCATGGAACTTCCAAGATTGTTCATGGCGTTGCTGTCAAAACCAAATGCGTTTTTCAGAGCATCCTCATCTATACTGAACAGAGAATTCATGTCAAATCCATTGTTCCCATCTGTATTGCCAAATTCTTCCCCGGTAAATACATTTACATTCGGATTCGCAAGCTGCTGTTTTACAATCTCGCTGCCTTTTGCCTGTTCTGCCACATGATTTACAAGGTCTGAGGTATAGTTAATTCCCGGTGTCAGTGATGAAGCCTTCGCATCTTCGGCTGACTGCACGATTCCCACAATTTTTACATCCTCTCCATCTTCGACCAGTTTGTTCATATAATCCGCATTGTCAGTTTTGTCTTTCCACACCTGATATTGGCTGTCATATTCATAATAATCTGAAGCATTTACCAGTTTAAATGTCTTTCCCAAAATATCATCATAAGTATAAGTTCCGATGTTTTCAGGCGTTTTTATCGTCTCTTCGTTGATGAACTGCTTAATCATATCATCGAGTTCAACCTGGTCTCTGAGTCCCAATGTATATAATAAGAAGTCACTCATGGAGCCATCCGGCGTCAGCACAAGAACACATTCATTATATTTTTTTGGCCATCTTCCGGCTTTCACATCATACTGATCTTCATAGAGATCCGTATTTTCCGGCATCTCAAAGAACACATTAGTACTCATCATGGAGGACATCAGACTATTCGAACCTGCAGATGCACCAAGTCCCAATGAGGAAAATGACTGATCCGGATTGACCTGACGAACATTGTCACCGTCCTGTCGAAACAATTGCGGCATCACATTGTAAGAATATTCTATTGCTTTTGTATAGTCATGAATCTTAGATTCACCACTGTCCAGATATTTTTTTAAAGCACCAAGGTCATTGGAATCCATCTTTGAAAACATATTGGTGACTACCTGCATGACCTTTACCTTATCTTTATCTTTTCCACTTTTCTTATCATCACTGCTTCCGGAATCCCCATTCATACCCACCATCATGGAAGTGAGATCAAATCCGGTACTTTGTATCTGCAGTGGATATTCAGACAATGTCTCTTCCTCAATGGACCGGATATAAGCATTGACTCCATTTGAAAGAGCCAGAATCAATGCAATTCCGATAATTCCAATAGATCCCGCAAAAGAAGTCAGAAGTGTTCTTGCTTTCTTTGTCCTTAAGTTATTAAAACTCAGTGACAGTGCCGTCAGAAGAGACATGGAAGATTTCCCCATATTCTTATGCTCCGGCGGTGCCAGATTTTCCTCTTCCACAATATATTCATCGGTATCCGAACGAATCTTTCCATCTTTCAGATTGACGATCCTGGTCGCATACTGCTCTGCCAGTTCCGGGTTATGTGTGACCATAACGACCAGACGGTCTTTCGCTACCTCTCTAAGAAGATCCATGACCTGCACACTGGTGTCACTGTCCAGTGCCCCGGTCGGCTCATCTGCAAGCAGGATCTCCGGATCATTGACCAGCGCTCTTGCAATTGCGACTCTCTGCATCTGGCCTCCCGACATCTGGTTCGGCTTCTTATGAAGCTGTTGCCCAAGACCCACCTTCTCCAGTGCATCCACTGCACGCTTTCTTCGTTCTTCCTTCCCGACTCCCGAAATTGTCAATGCCAGCTCAACATTCGCAAGCACCGTCTGATGCGGGATCAGATTGTAACTTTGGAATACAAAACCAATCGTATGATTACGGTACGAATCCCAATCTCTGTCCTTATATTTTTTTGTGGAAATGCCATTGATAATAAGATCTCCGCTATCATAGCGGTCCAGTCCTCCGATAATATTCAGAAGCGTAGTTTTACCGGAACCACTGGGACCTAAGATTGCTACGAATTCATTATCTCTCAGATTCAGACTCACATCGTCTAGAGCCTTCTGTACCAGACTTCCAGTCCGGTACTCTTTTTTGATGTGTTGTATTTGAAGCATTCAAATTCTCCTATAGTTATATTTTGACTGTAATTTTTAGTTCATCTAATTATAGCGTAAATTTGTATACTTTTTCACACTGAGAAATGTTTTTAATAAAAGTTTTAGATATGCACTTTAAATGTATATTCCATACAATTTTATAAGATTTTCAAATGATTACATCTGGTGTCTTACAATGCGATAGTCATCACCATTTCTATAATATGGACATTGATAGTGCTGGTCAGAGATCAGACGCATATATTCGTCCTCGTCCATATTGACATCACACATATAGCTTTCATATTCTTCATCATATGTATAATAAGTACAAGTCTCGCAACTGCCTCTCTGAGTAGTCTTTGCCATTTTTTCTTTTCCTTCCATATAATTCTATATTTTCTCTTTTTTTACAAACGTTCTTACTTATCATAGCACAAAAAGAGCATCACAGGAACTTTTTTATTGACAGTAAAAAACGCCTGAAACAAGTATGAATTTCTTCTACAAGTTCCAGACGTCTTTTTATAGGTTTCGCATTCTGTTATTTTAGGAAAAGAACATTTTTATGGAAAGTGCTCTTAACGTTCTTCATCTTCTTACATTTTCCTAATTTACGTTAAATGCTCCGATTCCAGGATATACAGCTGCATCTCCAAGCTGCTCTTCAATGCGAAGAAGCTGATTGTATTTTGCGACACGCTCAGATCTTGACGGTGCTCCTGTTTTAATCTGGCATGTGTTAAGCGCAACTGCCAGGTCAGCGATTGTAGTATCCGCAGTCTCGCCAGAACGATGTGAAGCAATTGCCGTGTATCCGGCTTTGTGTGCCATCTTAATAGCCTCCAGTGTCTCGGATACAGAACCAATCTGATTCAGCTTGATCAGAATGGAGTTTGCGCATCCCATCTTGATTCCTTTTTCCAGTCTCTCTGTATTTGTAACAAATAAATCGTCACCAACCAGCTGAACTTTATCTCCAAGTTCGGCTGTCAGTTTCTTCCAGCCTTCCCAGTCTTCCTCGTCCAATGCATCTTCGATGGAAATGATTGGATATTTCTCAACCAGTTTCTTCCAGTGCTCAATTAACTGCTCTGACGTATAAACAGTTCCTGCTTTTGGGAGCTTGTACTCTCCGACTGTTCCTGTCTTCCACTCAGAAGAAGCTGCATCCATGGCAATTCTGAAATCACGTCCAGGCTCATAGCCGGCTTTCTTCACTGCTTCCAGAATCGTCTCAATCGCTTCCTCATCAGATTTCAATGCAGGAGCAAATCCTCCTTCATCACCGACAGATGTCGCAAGTCCTCTTTCTTTTAAGATTGATGCAAGTGCGTGGAACACTTCTGCACACCAGCGCAGACACTCTTTAAAACTCGGTGCCCCAACTGGCATAATCATGAACTCCTGTACGTCAAGTCCGGAAGACAATGCATGGCAGCCTCCGTTGATGATATTCATCATCGGTACCGGAAGACGGTTTCCTGAAATACCACCCAAAAATCTATAAAGCGGAATATCTAAGGAAATAGATGCTGCACGGCAGCAGGCAATGGATACAGCAAGAATTGCATTTGCACCAAGGTTTGTCTTTCCTTTTGTTCCATCTGCTTTGATCATAGCACCATCAATCGCATAGATATCGGATGCATTCATACCTGTAATTGTATCATTAATGACTGTATTTATATTTTCAACTGCTTTCTGAACACCCTTTCCGCCATAACGGTTCGGATCAGCGTCTCGAAGTTCCAATGCCTCAAATTCTCCTGTGGAAGCTCCACTCGGTGCTGTGCCTCTGGCAACCGTTCCATCTACCAGATGTACCTCAGCTTCTACTGTCGGATTTCCTCTGGAATCCAGTATCTCTCTTCCGATGACTTTTTCAATTTCCAAGTAGTCCATGTTCGTATCCCCTTTCATCGTTTCATTTTACAGAACTCCGCCGGAAGCTGGATCCACTTCCGGTATCTGGGAGTTCAAATGATTTATTCACACAATGATTAGAAGTATCTAACCACAATTAGCATATGCTAACTATGGTTAAATTGCAAGAACTTTTTTTCTCATTTACATGCTATTTTTCTCATTTATATACTATCTGAATTTCTATATTCACTTCAGCAATTCTTGATACCATGTATTCATCTCATCTGTATCTTTACTATTAATAAATACTGTATAATCTGCTGTCTTAATTTCAATCACATTTTTCTGGTCCAGCCACACATACATCCGGCATTTTCCAGTCTTCTTTCCTTCAAATTTTCCCAGCAGCAGTTTCTCGTCTGAAGATCCATTTGTCCGGTTATAATGATCCTCCGGCAGTCCGTTCTCTAATAATTTTACACTCCGAATCTCTTTTTTCTTCATAGTTGTATTCGTATATCCGGAAGTAATTCTGACTTCCGCTCCGTCTGCCATAAGACGAATCGGTGTAAAATCCATTTTTAAAAAGATAATACACATCCAGAACAAAAGTACTACAACTACAATACAAATGCCACCGAACATATACCTTCCTGCCGGCTTTCCAACGTTTGTTGTATAATTCATACTGTTGAATCTGTCCTGCACAAATAATCTTGGATCACCCGGATTATCATACCAGCCATTTCTCCAATAGTAATCATCATCCATATACATTGGCGTTTCATCTTCACATTGTAGTACATTTTTTTGTTTCTTAATCCACACAGCAGTTGCTATAGCAATTATTGCAGGTACACACATCACTGCGACATATATAATAATATCCAGATTATAAATCCATTCTTCTTTTGTCATTCTATACGCAAGATAGAGCCAGGCAATCGCATTACAAATATTTGCCACAAGAAAGCAGATACTCCAGCTCCTCTTTTCCAAATAATTAATTCTGAAATTCAGCTCCGAACTCTCACTGTAAATCCGGTTCGCTCCTCTTTTGAATATCCATGCAATCCACAGAAATACAACGCCGACAATTACAGAGGTCAAAAATAAAATCCAGCCCTGTGAATTCTCGGAAAACGTTCCAAGATAAATTCGAAAGCCTTTAAAAGCAAATGGAACTGCCAGTATTAGAATCAAGACAATATGATACCATAATGGCAGACTCATTCTCTCACTATGCATCATAGTCTTAGTATCGACCCCTGCCATTGCCGTGCTTTCTTCTGTATCTTCTCCCGACGTTCCCCATCTATATTGAATTTTCAAATCATACAATTTCCTGTGATTCCTGAACATGACACCGACTGCGCCCACAATATAACACAGAAACCATACACACCACACACACATAAATATCGATGTATACCAGAAACACAATCCACAAATAACAACTCCGGATATACCAAGTCCCAAATAAACCTTCCGTACATCTTTTTTATAATTTTTCATAAATTCTACAAGCACTGGATCTTCCTGCTTCTCACGTCGTATATGTACTCCAAGAACCATTCCATCACTGTAACCTGCTACTGCTGTTCTTCCATACACTGCATAGGCAATTCCCACCATAAAAAGATCTGTTATTAAGAATATGATTGCTAAAATCATGAAAATGCAACCTCCATTCCCTGAAATGCCTTACGGCATAATTCTATAAAATCATTTTGATCCATGCCGCGAATCGTTGCCTCTGCGCTCAGAAGTTCCAGTTCATCTGCAAGCTTCTCCTGAAATTCTCCATCTGAACTTCTTCTAGAATCCCACAAATTACAGACAACAGTTCCCTTTCTCCGGTCAGTCTCGATAAAACCTTCTGTCTTTAATAACTGATATGCTTTACTGACGGTCATTGTATTTACCCCAAGTTCCATAGCCATCTGGCGCACTGTTGGCAATGATTCACCAATCTCAAACTCACCTTTTCCGATTCCCTTCACAATCTCATTGCGCAGCTGCAGGTAAATCGGTGTCTCTGATTTTGTATTAATCTTAATAATCATGATTGTCTCCTTCTGAATCTATTATCTTATCTTGCAACAAGGATTTTATATCTTCGCTTTTATTTGTATTATATCATATAATACAAATAATACAATCTTTTTGTATTATTTCTTGCAATACAAAAAGATTGTGGTTCAGAAAGAAATATCAGTCTTCATAACTCTTTACAGCCCCGCAAGCTTTCTCCGCACTCTCTTATCTCCGGTCTCATCTACCCAGTCCTTCCACTTGACTCTGCCCCGACATTCCACTCCGTCAAACCATGCCAAAATTTCTTCCATACTGACTGGTGAATATCCATTTGCATCGACTCCGACATCATAACGATATAATCCCTGCATACGATTCATCTCATTATAAAGACTCCCCTCACTATGAATATGACCATGTAAATGAATTGACTCATGTGACATAGACTGCCAGTCTGCCATTGGAAAATGTGAAAGGACATACTTTCTTCCATCGATTTTCAATACTGTGATTGGCTGCTCAACAATAAAAGTTCCTTGTACGAGTTTGTTATTCCAGTCCTTGTCATGATTTCCTGGCACAAGATGAACTTTTTTACAATAGATTTTCTTTCTGAGTGCTGCTGCCTCTAAAGCTGTAATCTTAAAAGAATAATCCCCAAGTATATATAACTCATCATTTTCTTTCACCTTTTCATTAATATTTGCAATAATTCCTTCATTCATTTCATCAATCTGATTCCATGGCCGACATGTGAAGTCCAATGCCTTCTCATGTCCGAGATGCATATCTGATGTAAACCAAATCATTTCTTTTCTCACTTTCTAATTTCTTTTATAGTTTTTTTATTTCTTTCATCTTTATAGAACTTTGAATGTCCTCGTCATTTTCATAATGCTCCTCTTTTGAATCTTTATCACTGTTTGTATATCTGGATTATAAAAATTTTTAGACAAGCTTTGTCTGATTTTGACCCATAAGACTCTTTTTAATCCATTCCCAGGGAAAAATAATTTCTCTTTCCCTCAGTCATTAGTTTCGGTTTGTAAAGTTGTTTTTTCTGTTTGCCATAATAAAAGGTCTCCCATGATTCATTTTATCATAGAAGACCTTTATATTTTACATAATTCTCTATCCCAGCAGTTCCTCTTTTTTACTGAGGATTGCTTCTACTGCTGCGCATGCCGGGCAATCACAGTACTTTGCTCCTGCTGCCTTGATCTCTCTTCCGTGCTCTGCTACACCTTTGGCTTTTTCCTCTCCGCCAAATACTTTTGCTCCTGCATCGGACTCTGCGAATGCAATCAGTCCATCAATTGGAATAATATCTTCTTCCATCTCAGCGATGAATTTCTTTGTCTCTTCTGCCTGCTTGTCCGTTCCCACTGCTGCAATCCACGCCTGGGCTGCTTCTTTTGCCTCTGCACTACAGCTCGGTGCTGCAATCAGCTCTTTAGCTTTTGTTACAACATACTCTAAAGTTTCTTTTGACATAACAAATACTTCCTTTCCTGATTATGCTTCCTGCTTCCACACACTTCTATGCAGAAGACCCTTATAAGTCGATTGTAGCACATTCACCCCAGACAGTCGATAGACAACTTTTAATCTTTCACCAGCACTTCGAATGCTTCTTTGTTCTGCAAGTTCTCTTGCATTTTTCTTTAATTCTTCTTGATCTTCCTTGAAAATATGCATCAAATTATGCTTATATTCTTCCATATTATGTACTTTATATGCCTGCATTTGATCTTGAATCCATCCTTTATATACAGGGATATCCCGCAGGACTACCGGCACTTCACAGGCAAGTGCCTCCAGCACTACTATCCCTTCCGTCTCTTCATAGCTGAAGAACGCAAATGCGTCGGCTCCGCAGTAGGCGTTCCGAAGTTCTTCTGCTTCCACATATCCGGCAAAGATTACATTTTCACTTTTCTTTTTTACTGCTTCTTTTACTTCTTGTGTCACCAGGCTGTCATTTCCGCCTCCAAACCAGATAAAGGTTGTTTCCGGCATCATCTTTGCCAGCTTTAGGAAATCCAGAATACCTTTTCTCTGAATCAGATGCCCTGCTGATACAACCACTTTACGATTCATTGGAATTTTATATTTCTCATGAAGCTCCTGCTTTTCTTTCTCTTTATTTCTGGATTGAAAAAATTCCGTATCTACTCCATTGGAAACAGCATAGATTTTCTTTTGGATTCCATAGCTTTCTAAAAGACCTTTGGAATACTCCGTCGGTGTAATGACAATATCTCCAAGACTATAGCAAAAGCAAATCCATTTCTTAAAAAGAGGTGCGAAACGGTTGGAACCGATAAAAGAGTTCCGGAAATCCTCCATCGTTGAATGACCATAATAGACAATTTTCTTTCCCTGCATTTTTGCCAGACAGGCTGCCAGCACGGAATCTGGAAATACCGTATTAATGTGTACAATATTCGCCTCTTTCCAGCTTTTTGCTTCTTCAATATCTGCCTGCTTCAACATGTTTTTCTGGTGCTTGATTGCACTGCCCACACCACTTTTTGCGACGATACCAAGACCGCCCTCGTATATATATGTCTTCATAATTTCATCTCCCCATTCTTAATCTTTCTTCAAGGTGTAACATTTTACCTTCTACCAATAACACATTAGACTGAAAATATCATCCGAAATACTGTTGTAAGTCCCAAACTGTAAAGTGCAATGGAACATGGTTTTCCAAGCAGAATGACAAGCGAGAACTGCTTCCATGTCATCTTCGTCGTTCCTGCCAGATAGCATAAGAAGTCATCTGGTGCTACCGGAAAAAAGATTGCCAGTGCGAATAATTTTAAGAACCGGCTGTCTTTTTCTGTCCAGGAATCATATTTCTGAATCAATTTTTCCGAGAACATCTTATGTAAAACCGGACGTCCCATCATTCTGGATATTCCAAATGCTGCCAGTGAACCAATACAGATTCCTATATAATTATATACGAATCCAAGCCATGGCCCGAAGAAAATCACTCCTCCCAGGCAGCTAATTCCTCCCGGAAGAATCGGAATGACTACCTGGACAATCTGAATCAGTACAAAAATTGCCATTCCTCCATATCCGAACTTAGCAATAAATGCCTGTAATGTATCCACAGAATCCAGAATGCCATTTTTATATGCCCAAAATGCAAGTGCTACACAGATCAATAACCCGGCAAGTGAAACCAAATTCCATATTTTCGCCATTTGATTTCTATCATTAAGCTGCATAGACATTCCGTCTTTTTCTTTCTTCCAGCGCTGCCAGGTAAACCTTCTCCACCCGCTTCGCAAAACTCTCTTTGGAAAACTGATCTGCTGTCCGAACTGCTGTATTGCGCATTCTCCTCTTTTCATCTTCACTGAACTCCTTCCATTTCTGTATACACTCAAGGTACATAGACTCATTTTCATACTGCCAGCCATTCTTTCCTTCCGTAACTACCTCTTTCAGGCAGTCATCTTTTCTACATAAAAGCGGTACTCCACCAGCCAGCGCCTCATCATATGTCATACCCTGTGTTTCGCTTGTTGATGCGCTGACGAAAAGATCTCCAATCTGATAATATCTGGCGACTTCATCTGGCGACACCATTCCTGTAAAGATTACACTATCTATTACTTGATACTCTTTTGCCTTTTCTTCCAGTGTAGTTCTATATGGCCCGTCTCCTACTAAGACAAGTTTTATATTTTTTTGTACACTTTTTTGATACCAAAGCAACTCTTCAATGTTCTTTTCTTTTGCTATTCTTCCAACGTAAACGAAAACAATCTCATCTTCCTTTATGCCATATCGTTCCCGAAGCGCCTCTCTGCTTCCGTCGTCAATTCGTCTTCTATATTTTTCTGTATCAATTCCAGACGGTACAACATTGACCGGACAGCTTACCCGGTAGCCTTCCAGAATCCGCTCTATCTTTCCACTTGGCGCAATCATAGCATCGACCTGATCTGACAATTTTCTTGTCATCATCTGTACCAGGCTCCTGCCCCATGCTTTCTGTGGTGAGAAATAATGTGTGTAATCCTCGTATACAGTATGGTATGTGTGAATAATTGGAATATCTAATTCTCCTGCAATTCTTTTTGCCAGAAAAAATGTCGAGAATTCACACTGGGAATGAATCAGATCCGGCTTCCATGCAAGCAGCTCTTCCATATATTCTCTCGCCACAACCGGAATCTTCACCCTTGCCTGTGGATATATCTTTCCCATACCTACCGATCCTGCATAGATCACATTCCCCTCTTTATATGAATGACAATTTCTGGAAAGTGTCAGAACCTTTACTTCATGGCCACGTTTTTCCAATTGCTCTGTCAGATTTAACACGGAAGTCACAACTCCATTTATCACAGGTCTGTACCAGTCTGTTGTAATCAGTATTTTCATTGTTCATTACCTCCTCTTCCTTACAGTAACAAGCTTATCATCCGGTTCTTAAAATAAACGCAGTCAATTCTAAATATTTCTTAAAGATTCTCGCAATATTTTCTTACTACAAGCACGATTTCTGCATGACGCTTTTTTGTATAATAGGAAATGCAATTTCCCATCATCAAAAAAATCCCTGCGAAGTTATCCATTCAAACTTCACAGGGACATGTGTTCCTAACCTTTTATTCCGAGATACTCTATTCTCTTGTTTTTATTTCTTACGATTATTTCTTTCCAAAATGAAAGAATCCTTTTTTCTCATATGGCTCTGTATGGACGTCTACCAGTTCATAGCCAATCTCTTTGATTTCCTTTTTCAGAAATGGAATGTCCAGATTTTCTTCACTGATTACAACCGTCTCACCATCTTTGACAGAAGATGTGACCTTCTTTACTTTAAAATTCTTGCGTACCAGATCATTCATATGTGCTTCACACATACCGCACATCATGCCATTTACCTTTAATACCGTCTTTATCATAATTCTATCTGCCTCCTGTATTAATTCTAACCAGATTATATTTTCTATTTGTCAACGAAGTATCTAATCTAATCAACAGTTAACTCTCCACTCTTAATTAGATTCTTCTCTCTGACGTTCTCATGTTATACCCCTCCAAGGTATAAGTCAATGGTCTGGTTTTATTTACCTAACTGATGAAACTTTTTTATCAATAAGAAGAAGTGTACAAAGATTTTCTTTTATTATCTGAGACTTACTTTTTGTTATACTGTTCACATTTTTCTCTGCTTTTTTCTCATAATAACAGACCTCTTTAAAACCAAGACATTTTACTTTGTCTTCATTTTAAAGAGGCCCTTTAAATACTCTGATATTAAATTCTAAACAATACTTAAACTATTTCATGCAAATTCATGACATTTTTACATTATACTCCAAGTATTCCTTTGACCGTATCTTTCATCTTATCCGCATCACATTCCAGATCATGAAGTACTTTTGCATCCAGAATATCTTTAATTGCCTGTGGCATCGGAACACCGGATACTTCCTGCAGTTTTGGAAGAAGATCAAATTCATCTGCATTTGCATTCTCTGCATCGATAGCACTCATCACACTCTTTACGAATTTGTATGGGCTTGCTGTAGATGCAATGACACATTTTGTCTGATCACCACTCTTAGCACGATACTGTCCGCATACATGAGCTGCAACTGCTGTATGTGTATCCATGACATATCCTGTCTTCTGATAGGTATCATGAATACTTTCTGCCGTCTCTTCTTCTGTAGAATATCCGGCAGCAAAATCAGCTAGTTTTTCTTTCATTTCCGGTGTAATTGTATACTTTCCGGTTGTCTTAAGCTCTTCCATCAGCTCTTTTGTCTTCTCTGAATCTTCACCACAGATGAGATAGATCAGACGCTCCAGGTTGCTGGAAATCAGAATATCCATGGAAGGTGATGTCGTTAATACAAACTCACGGTTCTTATCATACGTTCCTGTCTGGAAGAAATCATACAATACTTTATTATCATTAGAAGCGCAAATTAATTTTGCGATTGGTACACCCAGATTCTTTGCATAGTATGCTGCCAGAATATTTCCAAAGTTACCAGTCGGTACGACTACATTAATCTTCTCGCCGTCTTTAATCTCTCCATTTACAAGCAGTTTTGTATACGCATATACATAATAAGCGACCTGTGGTACAAGACGTCCGATATTGATGGAGTTTGCTGATGAGAACTGGTATCCCTTATCAGCCAGTTCTTTTGCAAGTTCCTGATCTTCGAACATCTGCTTTACTCCACTCTGGGCATTATCAAAGTTTCCATGAATTGCAACTACATCTACATTTGCCCCTTTCTGGGTTCTCATCTGGAGTTCCTGTACTTTGCTGACACCATTCTTTGGATAAAATACGATAATCCTTGTTCCTTCTACATCCGCGAATCCTGCCATGGCAGCTTTTCCTGTATCTCCGGATGTGGCAGTCAGAATTACAATCTCATTCTTCACCTGATTCTTCTTTGCAGATGTTGTCATCAGATGTGGCAGGATAGAAAGTGCCATATCTTTAAATGCTATCGTTGCTCCATGGAACAGTTCCAGATAATAAGTATCTTCTACTTTTACAAGTGGAGCAATTGCCTCATCATCAAACTTGCTGTCATATGCTTTTTCAATACAATTCCTTAACTCTTCTTCTGTAAAATCTGTAAGGAAACACTTCATAACTTCATAAGCAGTATCCTGATAGTTCAGATCCTTCAGTTCTTCCATAGACTTTCCAAGTACCGGAAGCTTCTCCGGAACAAAAAGTCCTCCGTCCGGAGCAAGTCCTTTTAAAATTGCCTCCGATGCAGTCACTTTCAAATTAGAATTTCTTGTACTTTTATAATATAAATCCATCTGTTCCACCCTTCTATGATCCTGTAATTCTCTGCCTGGCATCACTTTTATTTTGCTTTTTTACTATTTGTATATTTTACAAGTCCGCCTGCTGCAATCAGTTTCTGCATGAATTCCGGGAATGGCTGTCCCTTAAATTCCGTTCCTTTTGTACGATTATAGATCATACCATTATCAAAATCAACTTCCACTTCGTCTCCGGCTTCAATTCCTTTCGCAGCCTCTGGACATTCGATGATCGGAAGTCCGATATTGATTGCATTTCTATAGAAGATTCTGGCAAATGTCTCTGCTATAACACAGCTTACTCCTGCAGTCTTCAGACACAGTGGCGCATGCTCTCTGGAGGATCCACATCCAAAGTTCTTATTTGCCACGATCAGATCTCCCGGCTGTACCTTATTTACAAATTCCGGATCAATATCTGCCATTGCATGGCTTGCAAGTTCCTGTGCATCAAAAGAATTCAGGTATCTTGCCGGAATGATTACGTCTGTATCTACGTTGTCTCCATATTTAAATACATGTCCTTTTGCTTTCATTATTCAACGACCTCCACTTTCTCAGGATTTGCGATGCATCCTGCAATTGCACTTGCTGCTGCTACTTCCGGTGATGCAAGATAGATCAGGGAATCTACATGTCCCATTCTTCCTACAAAGTTACGGTTCGTTGTCGATACACACTTTTCTCCTGCTGCCATAACACCCATATGTCCACCCATACATGGTCCGCAGCTCGGTGTATTCACTGCACATCCTGCATCTACGAAAATGTCCATCAGTCCTTCGTGGATACACTGTTTGTAAATCTTCTGAGTAGCCGGAATTACCATAACACGTACATCTTCGTGTACTTTATGACCTTTGAGAATTGCTGCTGCCTTTCTCATGTCTTCCATACGTCCATTCGTACAGGATCCAATAACAACCTGATCGATCTTGATCGGCTCCATAGCCTCAATCTCATCGATTGTTTTTGCGTTTCCAGGAAGATGTGGGAATGCAACGGTTGGACGGACTTCTGCAAGATTGATCTCAACGACCTGCTCATATTCTGCGTCCTCATCGGCTTCATAGACTGTATATTCTTTCTTTGTATGCTCATTCAGATACTGGATTGTCTTGTCGTCTACCGGGAAGATTCCGTTCTTTGCACCTGCCTCGATTGCCATGTTCGCCATTGTAAAACGATCGTCCATAGACAGATTGGCAATTCCGTCTCCGGTAAATTCCATAGATTTGTAAAGGGCACCGTCTACACCAATCTTTCCAATGATGTGAATGATAATATCTTTACCACTTACATACTTGCCCGGTTTTCCAGTTAATACGAATTTGATTGCAGCCGGCACTTTAAACCACAGCTCTCCCATAGCCATTCCTGTTGCGATATCTGTTGTACCCACACCTGTTGAAAATGCTCCAAGTGCTCCATATGTACAGGTATGTGAGTCTGCTCCGATAATCAGTTCACCGGCTGCAACAACTCCTGCCTCCGGAAGGATCGCATGCTCTACTCCGGATTTTCCCTGTTCAAAATACCAGTGCAGTCCCTGTGCTTTTGCAAACTCACGGATTGCTTTTGAATTCTCTGCGGATTTGATATCTTTGTTCGGTGTAAAATGATCTGGTACAAATACTACTTTATTCTTATCGAATACAGTGTCGGACATCTGCTTTAAAATCGGCAGTGCCATCGGTCCTGTAATATCATTTGCCATTACTACGTCTAATTTTGCTTCTATTAACTGTCCGGCTTCTACATGATCCAGTCCAGCATGCGCAGCTAATATTTTCTGCGTCATTGTCATTCCCATCACGACAACCTCCTGTTCTTTCCATTAGTGCTTTTTATGATGTTTCTTAGCTTTTCGCCATGCGTTCATTGTACCACACAGCACAATCACGGTGCAAGAAAGAATCAGTATTAGGATAATTCCTGTTATATTTGCTACATCTCCCGTTTTCACAGTTGATGCTTTTAATGATTTCGCCGATGTAACTGCCGATGTAACAGGTATCTGCGGTTCTTCTACTTTCGGTTCTTCCACTTTCGGCTCCTCCACTTTCGGCTCCTCCGGTGTCGGTTCTTCCACTTTCGGCTCTCCCGGCTCAGGTTTTGGTTCTTCTTCTACTTTCACAGTCTCTCTGTCTTTAACTTCTTCTGCATTTTCAGAACACACAACTACTTCATTTTCAATCTCTTTTCCAATTATGCTCTCGTCAGTAATTGCAACCTGATATTCTACCGTGTACTTCTGACCGCTTTCCGGTCCCTCCAGGAATTCACCTGCATGAATTGTGTAAGAATTCCCCTGCACTGTAATCTTTGCGTCAGGAATTTTCTCACCGTTTTCATTTAACAATATCACTGAATTTTTCTGAAGTTTTACTCCTTCTGTAAGAATCATATCCGTGATCACCACATTTTTTGCAATGGCTTTTTCAATCTGCTGAGTCACATCCAGCGTGTATGTAATAATATCCCCTAATTTATAAGTTTTACCGGACTTATCTGCATTTTTTTCTACCTGAAGCTCCGGCTTATCCAGCCATTTTACCTGCAATTCGATTGGTGATGATATAATCTGCTGCATAGAAGCTGCCCCAATATCCTGACTTCCATTTCCGGTCTTGACCAGAAGAATTTTCCATGATTTTGCAATTTCTCCCCTGATTTCACCACTGCTCCAAGTCGTTCCATTTCCATATGCAACATCTGCTCTTAGGTAAAATGTGTCTCCTCCCGATACTTTGACATTTCCACTTCCACTCGTGCCTCTCGTCTCATTAACAAGCATGACTCCATCAGGAAGCGGAACGGTGATACTATTTGCCGTATCCCCTACAAGACGAATACTTTGGGTCCTCTGACATTTCTGCTCCCGGTCATAATAGGCCGTCAGCCCATTTTCAGAAAATGCCAGCTCTGCATCTGGTATATCCGGAAGATTTTTTACATAATCCGCATACATGACTACCGCACTGGCAATGTCTGCATTCAGGCCCTTAAACGCTGCACTGTTCTGATCACAGCCGTCATAAATGTATGATAATACACAATGAGTCAGACAATAAGCATTGGCATCTTCACCCCAGCCTCCGGTCAGTGAACTTTTGATATATTGCTCATATCCCGGTCCACCGTACATGTAATACATTGCTTTACTAAGATGTGACTTCGGATCCAATTCTGATGCGCTATATGCACCATTCCCCGGTGATTTCATATCTGGCTCCAGACAAAATGCCAGATTACCATCCACGTAATAATAATGGGTCGAATATCCCATATACCTGATTGCATCCCCTTTTACAAGGGATACTTCCTTTGCTTCTGCATTCACTGCCGGCAAAATGAGTAACAAAAAGAACACCCCTACTGCCAAAATGAACTTACGGGCAAAACAAACTCCTTTTTTCTCCATATGCAATTCTCCTCTTAATGATCAATGAATCTGTTGTTTATGGGTTACAAAAAAGACCTCCCTTCACCTGTTTTCTCGTTTTGGAAATCTGGGAAGAAATAAATTCCCTTCGTTGGGGATACACCCCATGATGTGTTACTGAAAATTAGAATTTCTTAGACGAGTGCTATTATCATAGCCAGAATGCTATGATTTGTCAATAGCACTTTTAAATAAAATATTCGATGGTTTTCTCAGACGTAAGCTCTGTGTTCTTATTAAAAAGGATGATTGCCTCCCGCCCCTGATAAGGCCCCAGAGAATAGACATTTAACGCAATTTTATTAAAATATTTCCACGGCACAATGCGATTATAGCGCGTCGGACAATTTTCGACAATCTGTATGTCATCAAGACCATATCCTTCCTGGTCATAATACGGATCAAACATGTAGACATGTTCCCCCTCTTCGCCTGTAAGAAGAACATAGTGCCACTCATCAGAAAACAGACGCAGCACAACAGCGCCCCCTCTTCTGAGAGCGTCATTAACATAGCTTTCATTTCCAAGATACACTTCTTTTCCGGACAGATAACGGCTTTTTACAGGGAGAATCCCAAGATTTCCCATGCTGTTCAGCCAGTTCGACAGAAACATCATGGCAGCGCAGGACGTTCCACTCTTTCCGGGAACTCCTTCACTGCTATAGCAGTCCAGACAATATAGCATAATGTTGCGCAAGACTTCCGGTGGAATTTCCTCTCGTTCGAATAAAAAACTGATGGCATTCTGCATAGATGTCGGTCCGCAGTCATATTCTGAAAACTGATAATGTAATGGATTTTTCATGCCTGTCTCCTTTAGAAAAACTGACGGATACCTTTCACATCCACCATGAATAAAAAACTAATCTGTTGCATAAGAAACAAATTTCAATCTTTAGATATAATACATATCCTGTCCATAGTCTACATATGTCTGGTACTCTTTTTCCAGATCATAAAGTGTAATGCCTGTCAATATCTTCTCCAGTTCGTAATTCACCTTGTCTATAACCAGTTTTTGTATTGCCTCCGGTGCTGCTTTATAGTCACAGTCTTCCGGCACATCTTCAGCCTCGATTCTATAATCACCTTCCAGGGCTTCGATCACCTCTGAAATTGTAATCTGTTCTGCGGGTTTATTTAAAAAGTATCCGCCCTGGGATCCTTTTATACTCTTAACAATTCCTGCTTTTCTAAGGCTCGCAAATACCTGTTCCAGATACTGCGGAGAGATATTATTTCTCTCCGCGATACCCCCCAATGCTACCTGCTCATTTTTAGAATTTACTGAAAGATCAATTAATGCCCGCAGACCATATCTGCTCTTCATCGAAAGTTTCATAATCTTCTCCTCTAGTTTAACGTATCAGACAGCCGGCTTTTGCCTGCTGTCCTACGTCAATATCTATTCACTCTCTTTTTTAATCTTACTCAGCGAACAGCGGGGTTGAATAATATCTGTCTCCGTTATCCGGAAGTAATGCTACAATAGTTTTACCTTTATTTTCCGGACGTTTTGCATAATCAATTGCTGCCCAGAGAGCTGCTCCTGATGAAATACCTACCAGAACTCCTTCGTGTTTTGCAAGAAGTTTTCCTGTAGCAAATGCATCGTCATTCTCAACTGTAATTATCTCATCATATACTTTTGTATTCAGTACATCTGGAACGAATCCTGCTCCAATTCCCTGAATCTTGTGTGCTCCGCTCTTACCTTCTGAAAGTACTGGTGATGTTGCAGGCTCAAGTGCTACAATTTTAATATCTGGTTTCTTTTCTTTCAGATACTCTCCAACTCCAGTCAGTGTTCCACCTGTACCAACTCCTGCGATAAAGATATCCACATCTCCGTCTGTATCATTCCAGATCTCCGGTCCTGTTGTTGCTCTGTGTGCTGCCGGGTTTGCCGGATTCACAAACTGTCCCGGAATAAAACTGTTCGGAATTTCTTTTGCAAGTTCATCTGCTTTTGCAATGGCACCTTTCATTCCTTTTGCCCCTTCTGTCAGCACAATCTCTGCTCCGTATGCTTTCAGGATATTTCTTCTCTCAACACTCATAGTCTCAGGCATTGTCAGGATAATTCTGTATCCCTTAGCTGCTGCGATTGCCGCAAGACCGATTCCCGTATTACCAGATGTAGGCTCGATGATCACAGATCCTTCCTTCAAAAGTCCTTTTTCCTCCGCGTCTTCAATCATGCCTTTTGCAATTCTGTCCTTCACACTTCCGGCCGGATTAAAATACTCAAGCTTTACAAGTACTCTTGCTTCCAGTCCTAATTCTTTTTCAATATTCTTAACCTCAACCAGTGGTGTATTTCCAATTAAGTCAATTGTTCCGTTGTAAATCTTTGCCATGATATCTTCCTACCTTTCCTATCAATGTAGTGTGTATTCGTCGTTGGTATTAATATAGCACCACATTTCAAACTTGTCAACTATGTTTTGTATGTTTTATCACAAGTTAATTATAACAAAAAGAAGGATCTTAGGGTTTTATAATAAACCCTTGGTCCTTCTTTTTTCGAGACTATTCTTTTTTTACATATATTTTTACATATTCAAAAAATATTCATGTATTCTCGTATCCCCGTCCAGTTCCGGGTGAAATGCTGTCACGAGCTGTCGTCCCTGTCTGGCAGCCGCAATTTTACCATCTACTTCTGCCAGAATCTCAACACCTTCCCTTGCCTGGGCAATATATGGTGCCCGGATAAATGTCATCGGCACCTGACCAAGTCCATCAAACTCTGCATCTGTATAAAAGCTTTCAAGCTGTCTTCCATATGCATTACGCTTTGCCGTAATATTCATAGTACCAAAACACGGAACTCCTGCTTCCACTTCATCTGCCAGAAGGATCAGTCCCGCACAGGTTCCAAAAACTGGCAGACCTGACAGGATTTTCTCTTTTAAAGCATCGTAAATGTCAAGTTCCAGTAACAGTTTTCTCATCACCGTACTCTCACCGCCCGGAAGAATCAGTGCATCGAACGGTCTGTCCAGATCTTTTTTCTGACGGATTTCAAAATAATCTGCTCCAAGTTTCTTAAGCATCTGTTCATGTTCCAGAAATGCTCCCTGAAGTGCCAGTACTGCTACGGTCATCTTATTTGCCCCTCTCTGCCATCAGAAGTTCAATCTCCTGCTCATTGATTCCGACCATTGCCTCACCAAGATCTGTGGAAAGTTCTGCGATCAGTTTTGCATCTGTATAATTAGTTACTGCTTTTACAATTGCTGCGGCACGTTTTGCAGGATCACCAGATTTGAAAATTCCAGATCCTACGAACACTCCTTCTGCTCCAAGCTGCATCATCAGTGCTGCGTCTGCCGGAGTTGCAACTCCTCCTGCCGCAAAGTTTACAACCGGAAGTTTTCCGTTCTCATGAACATATTCTACCAGTTCAACCGGAACCTGAAGCTGCTTTGCTGCCTCAAAGAGCTCGTCCTCTCTTAAGCTCTGAATTCTGCGGATTTCAGCATTCATCACACGCATATGGCGGACAGCCTGCACAACATCTCCTGTTCCCGGCTCACCCTTTGTACGGATCATAGAAGCTCCCTCAGCAATTCTTCGAAGTGCTTCTCCAAGATCTCTTGCTCCACATACGAATGGCACTTTAAAGTCTCTCTTGTTGATGTGATATACATCATCTGCAGGTGAAAGAACTTCACTCTCATCGATATAGTCAATCTCAATTGCTTCCAAAATCTGTGCCTCCACAAAATGTCCGATCCTGCATTTTGCCATGACCGGAATTGATACGGCCTCCTGGATTCCGCGGATCATCTTCGGATCACTCATACGGGATACCCCGACTGCTGCACGGATATCTGCAGGAATTCTCTCCAGTGCCATAACTGCACAAGCACCTGCTGCCTCTGCGATTTTTGCCTGCTCCGGTGTTGTTACGTCCATGATAACTCCACCCTTTAACATCTGTGCTAACTGCTTGTTTAATTCATATCTATTCTCTGCCATAGTTTTTCACCTTTCTCTTCATCCGATTTTTTATTTTTATATTCAAGAATGCCTCGGCATTCTTGCTGCGAGGTGCGCGTCATGCAATTGCATGACATACTTCTACTGCGCACCTCTGCAATCCTGCCGGAGGCTATATCAGCTGGGGGATTGACTCCCACCACTGATACCAGCTTGTTTCTCACCACCTATAGAGGTGGGAGTCACCTTCCAGCTGATATTTTTTCTCTGTGTTACGTAACTATGATACATATCATACTGCAAACTGGTATTTATTAAATATCCAGTTTTTACATTTTGTAGCAAGCCAGTTTTAAACTTATCACAACACAATCATAAAAAGATCCAAAAGATACCTTCTGAGATTGCTTACAATTACCAAGGTCGTAAGACTACTCAGACTTTGACTCGCCACTAACGAAAAAAAAGAACAGATCCATCGACCTGTTCTTCCTCAACTTTATTATTTCTTCGCTATCAACTCAATTTCTATTAATGCATCTCCGCAAAGTCCTGTCACACCAACTGTTGTCCTAGTTGGATATGGTGCTGAACCTTGTACTACTATTTTTTTCTCTTCATCTTTTCTTTCAATCTCAGCTTCTCACGTAACTCGTTAAATGTCTCCTTATACTGTCTGGATTCCATACGTGGGAATGCCTTCATCAGACGTCTGGACACGGCTCCGCCCTGACCTGCCAGCTCTTCGTACTTCTTGCGAAGTTCTTCACTTCTTGCCTGAAGCTGCTGCCTTGCTTCGTCTGCGGTTCCACCAATCCTTGTACGCCCCTCACTAAGCTTACGTCGGCTGCCTTCCGTTGCTGCTTCCAGTTTCCTGCGGCCTTCTTCTGTCGCAGCTTCTAGCTTCTTGCGGCTCTCTGCTGTTGCTGCTTCCAGTTTCTTGCGTCTTTCTTCTGTTGCCTCCATCGTATCCATCATACCTTCATGGATATTTTCACCAAGCTTATCCGAAATCTCATGCAGCTCTGCGGCAATCTTCGCCATAGCTTCCAACTGATGATTCAGTTTCAGGATTCCGGCCGCAGTCACATACAAATCAACAAAAATACAGATTTCCAGTACTGCGAGCATTACAAGCCCTAATGTATGTGGAATAAATGTCAATATTTTATGAATGACCGGATGAATCACACGGACAATCAGTACACATGCTACTCCCCACACAAGGGAAAATATCAGGCAAACATATCCACCGATATTCAGTGGCTGATTTGTATAATCCCACCATTTATGATGAAAAATCTTATCCATCAGATATCCGGTAAGCCCTTCCAGGACTGTCACCAACACTGTGGACAACACATACAGCAAAATCAAATTGTCCTTATACGGTGTCAGGAAATAGACGACTACCGTCACACCAACTCCATAAATCGGACAGATCGGACCATTCAGGAAACCTCTGTTCACGAACTTTCTCTGCTTTGTTGTCGCATATGCAACTTCTGTGCACCAGCCCAGAAAACCATACACGAAAAAGTATAACATCAAGTAATAAATCTGCATAAAATCCCCCTTTTATGTTTATGAAATCCAGTATACTTCACATTGAAGTTTTCGTCAATTGATGATATAGTTAGTGGAGTAACCGATAAATAATTCTCATTTACAATTTATAAAAAGGACAAAAGATGACTTTAAAGCAAGGCAAAAATAACAAAACTTATCAGGTTCTTTCTATCAACATTGAGCTTCTTCTTGAGAGACGTCTAGAAGCGCTTGGATTGACAGAAGGCGCCAAAATTACAATATTGAACAACAATAAAAAAGGTGCTCTTACCGCCAGATTTCGTGGCACACGATTTGCACTTGGCAAAAGAATCGCAGACCACATCGAAGTGAAGGAGGTCACGGAATAATGGAAAAAATCATTAATGTAGGCTTCATCGGTAATCCAAACTGTGGCAAAACAACACTCTTTAACGCTTACACCGGTGCAAATCTAAAGGTAGCTAACTGGCCCGGTGTCACAGTGGAAAAGAAAGAAGGCTTCACGACCTATGAAGATCAGAAGTTCCGTCTCATTGACCTTCCGGGAATCTACAGTCTGACTTCTTATACAATGGAAGAAACTGTATCTCGAGAATGTATCATGAGTGATGAAGTTGATGTCATTGTAGATGTCATTGACGCTTCCAGTCTGGAACGTAATCTCTATCTGGCCCTTCAACTGATCGAACTTGGAAAACCCGTTGTACTGGCTCTAAACATGATGGATATTGTAGAAAGCCGCGGCATGGAAATTGACTTGCACCGCCTCCCGGAAATGCTTGGAATTCCAGCAATCCCTGTATCAGCACGAAAAAAGACAGGACTTTCCATTCTACTGCATGCCGTTTCCCATCACAGTGAATATGCCAGCCAGGGACCTTTTATTCATCATCACAAAGGAATGCATTCTGAACACCGGCATAATCATCACTCAGAATATGCCATGGTCTATTCCGACCTTATAGAAGATAAAATCGACGCACTGATTACTTTGATCACCGCAACTTATCCGGAAATGGATAATATGCGTTGGCACGCCATCAAATATCTGGAAATGGATAAAAATATTCTGGATCAATATCCACTTGCCGGAATGGAACAAATTGTAGACAGAAGCTATGAAAAGGATATTATCAATCAAAAATATGACTTTATTGAAGAAATTATTGATGAAGTACTTGTCAATAAAGCACAAAAGGCAGCCTCTACAGAAAGAATTGATAAGTACCTGACCGGAAAATGGCTTGGTCTTCCGATTTTCCTTCTGATCATGGCATTTGTATTCTTCCTCACATTTACTGTAGGAGACTGGATGAAAGGATATTTTGAGATTGCTCTTGAAGTATTCTCAAATCTCGTATCAAATGGTCTTGCTGCTGTCCACACAAGTCCGATGTTGACTTCGTTGATCGTAGACGGCATCATTTCAGGAGTTGGCGGAATTCTGACATTTCTACCAAACATTTTCATTCTCTTCCTGGCTCTTGCGCTTTTGGAAGACAGTGGATACATGTCACGAGTCGCATTTGTCATGGACGATATTATGAGCAGTCTCGGATTATCCGGAAGAGCATTCCTTCCATTGTTGCTCGGATTTGGCTGTACCGTACCTGCAGTCATGGCTTCCCGGGCACTTGAAAATAAAAGAGACCGTTTTAAGACTATCCTGATCACACCATTTATGTCGTGCAGTGCAAGACTTCCGATCTATGTTTTATTTTCCTCTATGTTCTTTGGAAAATATGCCATGATCGTCTGCTATTCCATGTATCTGCTCGGCATCATTATCGCAATTACAACAGCATTTATCCTGTCCAAAATCGACGGAAGCAAAGCGACACATGCCCTGTTAATCGAATTGCCGGAATATAAAACTCCAAGTGCCCATACGATTGCGATTTATGTATGGCAGAAGATAAAAGATTATCTTACAAAAGCCGGAACTGTTATATTTATCGCATCCATCTTAATGTGGGCAATCTTAAACTTTGGTCCTCATGGATATGTAACAGATATTTCTGAAAGCTTTGGTTCTGTCATTGGACGCCTGATCGTACCGGTCTTTCAACCGGTCGGACTCGGATATTGGCAGATTATTGTAGCTTTGATCGCTGGTATTGCCGCAAAAGAAGTTGTTGTCTCCAGCTGCAGCGTACTCTTCGGAATTCAAAATATTACGACTGCCCACGGAATGACCGCAATGGTGGCTTCTCTTGGTGCCATTGGTTTTGGCCCGGCAAATGCTTATGCACTTATGACATTTTGTCTGTTATATGTACCATGCACAGCAACCATTGCAACGATTCATCGTGAATTGCAAAGCTGGAAATCCACTGGTTTTATCCTGCTCTATCAGCTGTGTACTGCCTGGATCATAAGTTTTGTAGTTTATCATATCGCAAGTTTGTTCTAAGCTCTTATAAGGGCGCACTAAAAAAGAAGTATTCTGACTTTGAGTAAAATCTCATTTATCAGAATACTTCTTTTTTATTTATTACATATATTTCAACTCAATCGGATCGATCGGATCGACAGGATTCTCAATCTTTCCATTCAGCATACGTTTTCTCTTACGCATGATTGTACCGGCCTTATTATAAAACCAGAAAGAATATGTCAGAATCTTATCCGCCTTTCCCATCTTGTCTTTTGTCGTCTTTCCATACAGACTGCCACCTGTCTCAATCACTGAAGATTTTGACCTGATCAGTGCGATCAGCTCTGTCTCACATGTCACTCGCTCTGGCAGAATGGTATACCCCATACCTACACAATTAGGTCGGTGTGCGTCACTGCCACCGATTCCCGGTTTCTTATATTTCTGTGCAAGCTTAAGGGCTCTCGCATTAGACTCTGCTGATTCACATGCATTAAATACTTCAATAAAGTCAAACCGCTTAAATAACTCTGGTGATTTGTAATAACGCTTTGTGTTCGTAAAGCTTAAATATTTGCCCCCGCATGGATGTGCCGGCCCCAGAATTCCTCCGTGCTTATGCACAAAATCAATCAATACTGCAACCGGAAGACCTCGGAGTTCCAAAAGTCTCATCTTCACGCCTTCTGGCATAATGCATAAAATATGTCCCCCGTCACAAGTATCATACTCAATTCCTTTTAAGACTACAAAATCATCATGTACTTTTCCCTTCATCTGGTATTTCCAGTGTCGGTATCCTTTATACGTATCATGATCTGTAATCAGCATTCCGTCAAATCCACGTTCTTTTAAAAGTGTAATGTACTCGTCCAGGCTCACCTTGCTGTCAATGGACCCTTCCTTTACATGACAATGCATGTCCAGTTTCATAAGCCTATTCCTCGCTCTCCTCGTCAGATGGAATATCGTCTAAATCCAAATCCCTGATTTCGATATCCTCTGACTCATCATCTGAAAAATCCTCATCTTCATCCAGATATCCTTCCGGCTCTTCTGCCTCTTCCTCATCCAGATATCCTTCCGGCTCTTCTGCCTCTTCCTCATCCAGATATCCTTCCAGCTCTTCTGCTTCTTCTGGCTTCGCTTCGTCCTCATCCAGAATCATTCGGGCTTTCTCTACTTCATTCTCCATAGAGACCTGTTCCTTGATATGTTCAGATTTGATTCTCTCTTTCTTTCCAATCTTACTTGACTGCATCATGAACTGAATCATAAGTCCTACAAATGCAAGAACCGCACCTGCTGCATATTTTAACCATGACGGATCTGTAATTCCAGCAAGGTCGAGAATCGCCGG
>ENA-OPBL01001022-OPBL01001022.1-human-gut-metagenome-genome-assembly--contig:-NODE-1022-length-26796-cov-20.658278_pt1 | contig 26796 bp, 23 predicted proteins | sample MGYA00241073_ERZ501461 | MGnify/ENA primary metagenome ERZ501461 (study PRJEB25962, sample SAMEA2042630) | human gut metagenome | biome: human gut; feature: human-associated habitat; material: faeces... | reverse complement strand
GGCTGGTAGCTGCCGATGAGGGGCAGCTTCACGCCATCAAGGCCATCAAAATCAAAGGTCACGGCATCCAGATCACCGCCCTCGAATTTCAGCTTGTCAAAATCCACCACCGTCAGCGGGGCGTTCTGCTCTTTTGCCACCCGGACGATGACGGCATCCGCCTCCGGCACACCGCCGTAGCTCACCACCGGGCTCCCCGGTTTGATGATGCCCGCCTTGGCCGCGGCAATGTCCGCGATGGTGGGGCCCAGCTCTTTCACATGGTCCATGCCCAGCGCCGTGATGACCGCGCACTCCGGCGGGTCAATGACATTGGTGGAGTCCAGCGTGCCGCCCAGACCCACCTCCAGCACCACGATGTCACAGTGCCGCTCGGCAAAGTAAAGCATTCCCAGTGCCGTGATGATCTCAAACTCGGTGGGCACATCGGCCATGGCATCGGCAGCGGGTTTTACCCGCTCCACCAGCCGCACCAGTTCCTCGTCCGGGATCTGCTGGCCGTTGACCTGAATCCGCTCATTGAAGCGGTTGATGAACGGCGAGGTGTACAGGCCCACGCGGTACCCGGCCGCCTGCAAACAGGAGGCCAGCATGGCGGCAGTGCTGCCCTTGCCGTTGGTGCCCGCCACATGGATAAATCTGAGTTGTTTGTGCGGGTCGCCCAGCGCCGCCAGCAGCGTACGGGTACGGGTCAGACCGGGTTTGTGGCCCGCCCACTGCACCGCGTGGATGTATTCCAATGCCGATTCGTAATTCATACCATAAGCCTTCTTTACTTTTTCACTGCTGCCATCACAGCCTTATTCTCCATCAGCAGCCGGAGCAGCACGGTGTTCACCGCCGTCAGGATCAGCGCGTTGGGGACACGGGCTGCCAGCACGCTCCAGGCGTAGCCATAAAAAATGTGGAGCGCCAGCGAGTTGATCACGATAGAGCCCACCACATGGGCCGCCACCACACTGAGCAGGAGCCGCTGGCCAAGCCGCAGGGTGTGAGGCAGAGTCTGCCAGAGCCAGCCGCCTACCAGGCCGATGGAGGCCGCCCCCAGCGTGATGAGCGGGTTGATGGCGTAGCCCGCCAGGATCCCGCCGATCATATCCGCCAGCGCACCCACGGCAAAACCTGCCCCGGGCCCGAACACGATGCCCGCCAGCAGCACGGGAAGGCTGCCCAGGTTGAACCGGACAAAGCCCGTGGAGATGCTCAGCACCCAGCTGAACACGATGCTCATGGCGATGAGCAGGGCCAGCACTGTCAGGGTGCGGGTTGAATTTTTTGTGTTTTTCATATCAATTGTCCTCCCTTAGGAAAAAGGAATCTTTCCGGAGAGGACGTCAAAAATAAAGCGCCCTCCCGTGTGACAAACCGCACAAAGGAGGGCGTGAATCCAACAAGTTTCACTTCCAGGCACTGAGCCGCAAGCGGCCCGCGCCTGCACCCAAGTCCATGCAGCAGCGGGATGCAGGCCATGCACCGCGGGTCGCCCTTCGTCCGCAGCACAACTCCCCGTTGATGCGGCACTTAACGCACATGGCCTTACTCTGTTGATACTGTTATTATATGCCTTTTTCCGTGGCTTTTCAACCACACGGTGCATCACATTTGCTAAAACATAATATCTATTTTTATCGGATATCCACAAAACTTTCCCTCTTTGCCAAGGCCTCCCACTTTGGGGGAGGTGGCATCGCGCAAGCGATGACGGAGAGGGCAAGCCCGCTTCCCTCTTTCTTTTTCCCGCCAAACGTGATAAGATGGAACTAACATGTGATAAGAAAGGACGTTCTCTATGAAATTCAATGAGATGACCTATACCCGCCCCGACATCGACGCTTTGCTGGCCGAGTGCAAGCAGCTGGCCGCCAAGGCTGCTGCCGCTGACAGCGACGAAGCCATTGTCGAGACCTACTATGAGCAGAGCCGCGCCTTTGCCGATTACACCACGGCCTCCAACCTGGCCAACATCCACTACACCTGCGACACCCGTGACGCCTACTGGAAAGCCGAGCAGGATTTCTTTGACGCCAACGGTCCTGCTGTCTCCAACGCCAGCGTGGAGATCAGCCGCGCGTTCCTCTCCAACCCCCATGTGGACGCCCTGACCAAAGCTCTGGGCACCACCTGCGTGGCCGGCATGAAGAACGCCGTGCTGGGCATGGACGAGCGGACGCTGGACCTGCAGAAAGAGTACAACGCCCTCGTCAGCCAGTACCAGCAGATCTACGGCGGTGCTCTGGTGGAACTGGACGGCAAGCAGCTCACCATCCCCCAGCTGGGCCCCTACAAGGAGAGCCTGGACGCCAAGACCCGCCGGGCCGCCTATGAGGCTGAGGCCGGTTACTTCGACGCCCACCGCGCCGAGCTGGACGAGCTGTACACCAAGATCGTCAAAAACCTCAACGCTCAGGCCAAGCTCATGGGCTACCACGATTACAGTGAGCTCTCCTATGTGCGCATGAACCGCATTGGCTACGGCCCCGAGGAGATCCAGCGCTTCCGCGACCAGGTGGCCCACGATGTGGTCCCTGAGCTGCAGAAAGTGATTGCCCTCAAGGCCAAACGGACGGGCATCGAGCATCCCACGTTCTGTGATCTGCCCGTCTCGTTCAAGGACGGCAACCCCAAGCCCATCGAGGGCTATGAGGCCCGGATGGCCGCTGCCCGCACCATGTACCATGAGTTGAGCCCCGAGACGGCCGAGTTCATCGACTTCATGCAGGACAATGAGCTGTTTGACGTGGAGAGCCGCCCCGGCAAGATGAACGGCGGCTATATGACCAGCCTGCCCAGCTACAAGGCCCCCTTTATCTTTGCCAACTGGAACGGCACCTCCGCCGATGTGGACGTGCTGACCCATGAGTGCGGCCACGCTTTTGAGGGCTACGTGGCCGAACGGGACCCCCATGTCCCCGCCGACCTCGAGTGCCCCGGCATGGAGAGTGCTGAGATCCACTCCATGGCCATGGAGTTCCTCACCGCGCCCTGGCACAAGCTGCTGTTTGGCAAGGACGTGGATAAATACGCCCTGCAGCACGCCGAGGACAGCTTCCTCTTCCTGGCATACGGCTGCATCGTGGACGAGTTCCAGCACAAGATGTACCAGAACCCGGACCTGACCCCCGACGAGCGGAACGCCGTCTGGCTGGAGCTGGAGCACAAATACCGCCCCTGGGTGGATTTTGACAACCTGCCGTTCTATGGCCGTGGTGCCGGCTGGCAGCGTCAGCTCCACATCTATGAGTGCCCGTTCTATTATATCGACTACTGCCTGTCCACCATGGCTGCCCTGCAGTTCTTCCTGCTCAGCCTCAAGGATCACAAGGATGCATGGCAGCGCTATCTCAAGCTGGTGCGTCGGGCCGGTCTGGCCAGCTACACCGAGCTGTGCGAGACTGCCGGCCTGAAAGTGCCGTTCACGGATGGCTCCATCAAGGCCATTGCCCAGGAGATGGGCCAGTGGATCGCCGCGCATCAGGTCTGATATTGACGCACCGCTCCAAATCCGTTATCATAATAGGTAGAAAATCAGCCCACCAGGCGTAAAAGGAGCGGTATTGCTATGGCAGAAAAAGAAATCAAAGGCATCAAAAAGTTTCTGGAAGAATTCAAAGCCTTTGCCATGCGCGGCAACGTGCTGGACATGGCAGTTGGTGTGGTCATCGGCTCGGCGTTCACAGCCATCGTGAACTCTCTGGTCAATGATATCATCAACCCCGCCATCGGCCTGTTCTTCAATGCGGACTTCTCGAATGTCGGCATCCACATTGGCGATGTGACCATCGGCGTCGGCTCGTTCATCAACGCCATCATCAATTTCCTCATCGTGGCATTTGTGCTGTTCATGGTCATCAAGACCGTCAACGCCCTGCACAAAAAGCCCGCCGAGCCCGAGGCCCCGGCAGAGCCCACCACCAAGGTGTGCCCCTACTGCCAGAGCGAAATCGCCATCAAGGCAGTCCGCTGCCCCCACTGCACCACCAAGCTCGAGGGCTTCCCGGAGATCAACGATTAAGTTTCAGACACAAAAAGTCCGCTGTGTTTTCCACAGCGGACTTTTTGCGTCGTGTGCAGTTACTGCACCTTGGTCAGCTCTGCCAGCTTGTAATAGATTTCGGTGTTATCAAACACCCCGCGGAACTTCTCGGCACCCACGCCCTTGGCGTAGATGTTGACCGAAGCGCCGGTGTGGGCATAGGTGGTGTGGTCCATGCCGGACTTGTGGTTGATGGTGTGGCAGACGGCCATGGAGAACGGGATGTAAGTGCCGTACAGCTCATAGTCCTCCTGGCTCATGTTCTTCTGGGCATCGGCCCCCACATTCAGGGTGCGCTCATAAGCCTTGCGCAGGTTCTCCACCTCGTAATCCGTCAGCAGCAGCTTGCCCGCGCTGGCGGCATCCGGGTCCGTGGGCAGGGTCAGGCCAAAGTTTGCTTTCACGTCGGCCATGGCTGCCTCAAAGGGGGTCTTGTTGGCGATGTAGCCCTCCACATAGGTGGAATCAAACTTGGCGTAGGACATCTTCTGGTGGGTCAGGTTGGTGAGGAATGTGTCGTAGTTGGTGGTCTTGTAGCCAATGCCCATACCGCCCGTCTCGTGGTCGGCAGTAACGAGGATCAGCGTCTCGTTCGGGTGCATGTTGTAGAACTCCACCGCGGCCTGCACGGCGTTGCTCATCTCCAGCACATCGTGAATGGAAGCGGCAGCATCGTTGGCATGGCAGGCCCAGTCGATCTTTCCGGACTCGGTCATCAGGAAGAAGCCCTTTTTGTTGTCCAGCAGCTCAATGCCCTTGCGGACATAGTCCGTCAGCTGCCACTCACCCGGGGCAGCATCCATGGCGTAATTCATGGCTTTGCCGTCGGCCAGGTTCTCCGCAATGATGAGGGTCTTGCCCGCACCGGCGGTCAGGGCAGCCGCACCCGCCTGGGTGGTAACGACATTGTAGCCTGCCTGGGCAGCCACCTCATGGTTGTTGGGCACAGTGCCGTCGCCATTCACTTTCTGGAACTCGCCGCCTGCAAAGTATTCAAAGCCGGAGTTTGCCAGCTCCACACCGATGTCGTAGTAATTTTTGCGGCTTTTCTGGTGGGCATAGAACGCTGCCGGGGTAGCGTGGTCGATGTTGACAGAGGAAATGACGCCGACTTTGTAGCCTCTCTGCTTGTGCAGCTTCTCGGCAATGGTCTCATAGGGCACATCACGGGTCCAGGGGCACATGTTGATGACGCCGCTCTCGGTCTTGTGGCCGGTGGCGATGGAAGTCGCGGTGGAAGCCGAATCCGGGCAGAACGAAGTACTGTCGTAGGTGGTCACGCTGCCTACTTCAGGGAACTGGGTGAAGCTCAGCTCCGCCTCGGTGACTGCACCGTTGTTGGTCGCAGTGCCCTGATAGAACCGGGCAGACTGGATCTGAGCCGTACCCATGCCGTCGCCGATGAACAGGAACACATACTTGGGCTTTTTGCCAAAAACGTCCAGCATCCCATTTTCCTCATCCTCTGCCTGCACAGCCGTGGGAGCCGCAGCATTGGCGGCCACCGGAGCGGCGGCCATCATGCCGACAGCAGAAGCCAGCGCACCGGCCTTGAGGAAATTGCGGCGGGACATTTTACTCTCTTTCATAACACGAAACCTCTCTTTTCCAGAGCCGACCCTGGCTCTCTGTTCAAATTCACTTGCTTGGGACGCCTTTATTCTATCGCCCCGCCCGCCGCCGCGAAACCATGCCCGCGCAAAGCTTTGGTAAAACTGGTGCGGCATTTTGCGGCCCAGTGTAAAGAACAGGAAAGGTGTGTAAAAAAACAGCCCCCGGAAACCAAACTGGTTCCCGGGGGCTGTCATTTTATCTTATGATTTTACGCGTTGTACTTTTCTTCGTCGAGCATGCCCTCGCTCTTGGCCACGCAGATGCAGGAAGTCGCGTCACCCACCACGTTCAGGGAGGTGACCAGCATCTCGATGGGGCGGTTGATGGCCAGGATCAGGGAGTAGGCCAGCAGGGCCATGTCATTGACGATGCCCACACCGGACAGGATGGTGAAGAGGATGACAGCCCCCGCACCGGGAGCGGCAGGCGTGCCCACCGAGGCCAGCAGGGCCAGCAGGGCGATGACCACCAGCTCCATGGGCGTGAGGTCGTAGCCCGCGCAGCCCGCGATGAAGACCGTGGCGATCACCTGCATGATGGCGGTGCCATCCATGTTGATGGTCATGCCCAGGGGCAGGACAAAGGAAGCAATGGAATCATCCACGCCCAGGTCCTCGGTGCAGACTTTGATGCTCAGGGGCAGGGTGGCTGCACTGGAAGAAGTGGAGAAACCGAAGACCGCCACATTCGCGATCTTCTTGATGAACGTGAACGGGTTCAGCTTTGCGCCCACCGCCACGATGGTCGGGTAGCCCACCAGCAGGAACACGAACAGCAGGATCACGGTGGTCACCACATAGACCAGCGCCGGCTTGAGGTAATCCACACCGTAGATGGCAAAAGTACGGGTCAGCAGCACAAAGACTGCAAACGGTGCAAACTTGGTGACGACGAAGTTCAGGAAAACGACCACCACGTCGTTCACTTCCCCCATCAGGCGGCGCATGGTGGCGGTACGGCTCTCGCCCAGCACATTCATGCTCAGGCCGGTGGCTATCGCCAGGAAAACGGAAGAAAGCACCGCGCCGTTGCTGCCAAAGGCCGTGATGATGTTGGAAGGAATGATGTTCAGCACCACATTCAGAGGGTTGGAGCCGGTAGAACCGGAAGCCTCGGCCAGGCCCTCGATGTGTGCATTGAACAGGCCCATAGAGAACGTGGTATAGCCCACAACGCCTGCCAGCAGCAGTGCCAGGAAAGAACCCAGCAGGAACCAGAAGAGGGTCTTGGAAGCAATCCGTCCCATGGTACGGGTATCCGAGATGCTGCCAATGGCCAGCGAGATGGAGGTGAACACCATCGGGATGATGACCAGCTGCAGCGCCTTGATGAACAGCTGCCCGATGATATAGAAGATGCCGAACGCCTGCTCGGCTCCCTCTGCCGTGATATCCTGGAACAGCAGATCGTTGATGGTCTTCCAGAGTGCACTGTTGCCGGAAGCATTCAGCTTCTCGCGCAGCATCATGAACGCAAAGCCCGCGACAAGGCCGCAAACCAGCGACACTGCCATTTTCTTTGCCAGTGCCGCGCCGCTGTTATTCTTATTATTTTCCATACGTCTCCTCACTTGTTTCCTCATAAAATCGTGTGTTTCGTACGCATTCGATCTATAATACCACACGCCTTTGTTGGATGCAAGGCTGCAACGCAGGTTTTTGTTAAACTTTTTGAAATAGTATTACTTTTGTGTTTTCTTTCGTTCCGCTCTTTCCCCGAGGTACTTTGTCTTTTTCGCGCGGGTCCTCGCAAAAAGTAATTGACAGCCTGCCCGGAATCCGGTACACTGAGAACAGAATAGCGTCGTTTTGTGTCAAAGAGAGCGTCGTTTTGCGTCGAAGCCGCCCCGTTCCCGTCTTGATCAAGGAGTGTGCCGCTTATGAAGTCCCGCTCGTTCGTTCTGCAAGCCTGTGCCGTGGGTGTTGTCACGGCCGCCCTTTTTCTGACCGCCTGCGGCGGCCTGGGCAGCGGGTATTCTTACCCGTATTATCCGCCGTACCAGCCCTCCCACTCTTCTGGCAGTGCTTCGGACAGCAGCAGTTCCAGCAGCACGCCCGAGAGCTCCAGCTCGGAAAGCAGTTCTGAGGAGCCCAGCTCCCCGGCATCTTCGGAGCCGCCCGCGCCCTCGGAGCCGGAGCTGACACCGGAACAGCGGCTGGCCCTCTACCGGAGCGAGGTACTGCAATTGCTCAACACCGGGCGCACCGTTCCATTTTCCGCACCGGCTTCCGCCCTGTCCGACGCCGCGCAAACCCGTGCAGAGGAGCTGCAGCAGACGGGCAGGCTCTCCCACAAACGCCCCAATGGCGAAGATTACACTTCTCTTCTGCCCGGGAGCAATCTTCCCGGCTTTGTTTCCAAGGAATTATACGCATCCGGCCAGGCCACCCCTGCCGAGTTCGTTTCACACTTGAAGACCCGCCGCAGCGGTGTTGACTGGGAAACGATCCTCGATACGCAGTACACACAGATCGGCATCGGCTACGCCGTGGATGCCGACGGCGTGCCCTATTGGGAGCTGCTGCTCCTCAATGGCTGATCAGCGCAAAAACTCCCCTCTGCTTCCTGCGAGAAGATTTGATATGCTCCCCCTGGAGTAGACAGAGTAAAAACAAAACTCTGAATACTCTGGGGGTATTTTCATGTCAAGAAGGAACAATCACGATCCCTACAAACAAAAAAGCCGCTTACCTTTTCAGGTAAACGGCCTTACATTTGGTGAAAAGGCACTCTGGCAAGCACTGTGTCCCCGGTAGACATTCCTACTGGTCTAGGACCCGCGGGCTAAGCAACAGCGACGGGTTGCGTTTGCTGATTTTTCCACAGCCTCTTGGCGAGGCTTTGAAAAATCAGAACGCGGCCCCAACAACTCCTCCCTGTTTCTGCCGCAGGCAGTGGTCGTCGTCGTTGCACTGGGCTGATTGCTTACCGTGCTTCGCACCGCCGCCCTGTTCGAGTCCCTAATTCTCCACGCACAGACTTACGAACGAAAATACAACAAAAAAGAGCCACCAACCAAAGTTGGTGACTCACGTTTGGTGGAAAGGCACTCTGGCAAGCACTGTGTCCCCGGTAGACATTCCTACTGGTCTAGGACCCGCGGGCTAAGCAACAGCCCGCTGGGCTGATTGCTTACTCTGCCGCTGCGCGTCAGAGCCGCCCTGTTCGAGTCCTGTACCGCCCACCACAAACAAAAAATCCTCAGACGAAAGTCTGAGGATGTTTGTGGTGGAGCATTGTCCACAGCACTCGAACCCAACACTTCCTCACGGGTGACCGTTTTGGCATCATCCGTGAAGTTGAAATTGAGTACGACCCGGTCATCAAAGACGTAGACCGAGTTGACAAAGGTATCAATGATCTGCCGCTGGTGTTCCGTGCTGCCCACGTCACCCTTACGGAATTTTTCAAGCCAGAACCGAATCCACTCACGGGTCAGGACGGGCTTTTTCAGCTCTTCTTCCAGAATGCTGGTGTTCAGGGCTTCTTTCCGGGCTTCCAGCTCGTCCAACCGCTGCTTGGTGGTCGGGGTCAGGATGCCCTGTTCAATGGCTTCCAGAAGGTTTGCCAGCCGCTTCTCCGTGTCCCGGAGCTGCTCTTTCAGGACAGGCAGCCGGGTGTTCTCCTTCTGCTGGGCATCCATGACCAAATCTATCAGCCGTTCGATGATTTCATCGCTGAAAATCACCTTAATGGCGGTATCCACCACGAACCGTTCCAGCGGCTCCTTGCGGATGGCTTTCAGGTCGCAGTGCGCCTTGCCGTGGCGTTTGGCGTTGCCGCACTTGTAATAATAGTAGGTGTTCCCCATGTGGCTGGTGCCGCTTTCGCCGCCCATCAGGGTGCCGCACTTGCCACAGAACAGCTTAGTGGTCAGCAGATAGCTCACATCTTCTTTTGCAGGCCGACCGTGGGCGATCCTGTTCTGCTCGAAACGCTGCTGCACCCGGTCGAACAAATCCTGGTCAACAATAGCCGGAATGCCGCCCGGCGTCACAATGTCCTTGTAGCGGTATTCGCCGATGTAGCGGCGGTTGCGGAAGATCTGGAAGAAGCTGTTCTTTACGAACGGCTTCCCGGTGCGGGTACGCAGACCGCGCTCATTCAGGGATGCTGCAATCTTCTCAGCCGGTTCGCCATCGGCGTACCGGCTGAAGATCTCCTGCACGATGGGAGCCGTTTCCGGGTCGATATGGTACAGCCTGTCCTCCTTGCCAATGGTGAAGCCCAGCGGCACCACACCGCCGTTGTACTTGCACTGGAGAGCGTTTTCGCGCTCACCGCGCGCCACTTTCAGGGCGAGTTCGGCGGAATAGTATTCCGCCATGCCAATCAGCATACTCTCCACCATAATGCCTTCAGGCCCCTGCGAGATGGGTTCCATGACAGACACCAGATGGACACCGTTCTTTTCCAGCTGGTACTTGTAGTTCACGGCATCGAATCGGTTCCGGGCAAAGCGGTCCAGCTTCCAGACCAGAACTACGTCGAAGATTTTCTTTCCGCTGTCCTTGATCATCCGCTGAAAGTCTGGGCGGTCATCCGTTTTGGCAGAGTAGGCACGGTCAATGTAGGTGCCGACCACGGTGATGCCGTTCTTCTCGGCGTAGTCCTTGCAGTCGCGCAGCTGTCCCTCAATGGACGCTTCACGCTGGCTGTCGGATGAATAGCGGGCGTAGATTACGGCGGTCATGGTTGCACCTCCTTGGCGCGTATTCGACTTGCCTTTATAGTATCGGGTCAAGCGCAGCTTGTCAACAATCTGCGAGCAGATTGAAATGTGAAAATTGCGAAACGCAGCGAAAAAGGTGAGAGCAAGAATCGTCCCGTGGCCACAAATTTTCAATTCTTGAAAATTCTTGCCCCTTTGGGACAGCTTCTTGTTGGGGCGTGCCTGCCCCAAACCCTGCTAGGAACGAGTACAGCAAACTGGAATTGTTTACTTCTTCATCTTAGGTGCAATAAGTAGCACGACTGTCACAAGAACATACAAACCATACAGTAACCAAGTAATGGTATTGTTCCAAGGAAAACTCATTTCTGGATGGTTCACCGCAAACATTATAAATGCAACAGCTATAATCAGCATTACCAAACCGACGATTCTTGATGTGCTCTTTTTCATGTAAATCACCTCGCCAAATTCTTATTTGTTGAACTAAGCCGAGTATACCATACTCTCCAATGAAAGAACACCCCGATATAGTGAAATTTTGCCATTTTTCTGCGTACGTGCGTACACGCTCCGCAGGGATTCTAAGGGGCTTGGCCCCTTGGCACACAGACTTTGGCACAAAGTCTAGTGTGTTACACCTTGTCAGAGGTGTACAGGCTCCCGGTACGCACGTACGCAGCGACTACCCCCAAACGCGCCATATAGGGGGACGACCAAGTTCGCACAAAGCGAACTTGATTCCGCAAAGCAAAAGGCAGGATACCACCGTCATAGTGATACCCTGCCTTTGCTCGTTTAACGCTCTGTGTAGTCCTTCCGCAGAACTTCCGATAAACAAAAAACGTACCCGAACCCTTTCTCGTAAAGAATCGGGTTCGAGTACGAACTGTATGGTGGAGAATTAGGGACTCGAACCCCAGACCCCCTGCGTGTGATGCAGGTGCTCTAACCAGCTGAGCTAATCCTCCGAATCGGAACGTGATTATTATAGCATGGTCCATGCCAAATTGCAAGCCCTAATTTGTAATTTTTCCAAGTTTTTTTGTTTACAAAGCAAAACGCACTAAGCCACGCACTTTCTTTTTCGTTCTTTCCGGGAACGGCGCGCTTTTCCGGTGGATAACTTTGGGCAGATATGGTATCCTTGGGGCAGTCTAACAGCAAAGAAATCTTTCCCGGCGGTGGGCGTCTTTATGCCGCTGGTTTTAATAGCTCTGTTTTTGAAAGGATGTGCCGAGAACGGACCAGTTTATCGGCCAACTGCAGCAGAAAATGCAGGAGTTCAGGATCGGTGTGCTCCGCGTTGAAGATGTGGACGAAGCCAACGGCAAGATCATCCTCACCGTCTCGGAGGCCGATGCCGCCATGTACCAGCAGAAAAAAAATGCATCAGGGCAGCACTGCGTTTTGACTCAGACAACAAAAACCTCTCCCGGTTTCCTGTTGATTTTACAGGAACATCGGGAGAGGTTTTTCTGTTATTTCTCAGCGGGAAGCCGATGCTTCTCTGTCAACGGAATTGCTCGGGGATTCCATTACGGCAACCTCCTCCGATGCGGCCGTCGAAGCTGACTCTGACGTCGCGGAACTGCTGCTTACTGTACTACTGGCCGAACTGCCGCCACCACCGCCAGGTTCATGCGAGGGTAAATCTTTTCCATAACTGAGATAGCACTGGTGCACCCCCTGATACAGGATATCCAGCGTTGTCTCATTGTTGGGCGCAATGGCGGAGAACCAGACCTTTGCGCTCTCACCCGGCTTCAACGTTTTGGAAGAAGCAGGGTCCAGCACGGCAATGGACGTCACTGCACCTGCAGATGTTTTGGCTGTAATCGTTTTGGAGGAGCCAGCCAGTGCCCGGATTGCTTTCTCGACACCAACTTCCCTCTCTTTCTTGTCGTAGGTCTCAAAATCCAAAAGTCCATCCAGCGTGATATCCGATGCAGACAGATTTTTCACCTGAAATCCCTGGCACAGAACATAGCCATTCAGTGTTTCGGCCTGGTCATAGAAATTATCCATTGCAACAAAAGCCAGCTTTACCGGCGTCCCATTCCCACCGCCGCAGGCCACCAGCAAACCGGAAGCCGTCACAACCGCCATGCCCTTTAGAAAATCCCGACGGGAAAATTCTTTTTGCATTTTTATCCCTCCACCCAAATGTTTAAACTTAGAAGACGTTTTTGTCTTTTTAGCTTATCCAAGTCTAGCACACTATGCATTTTAAAACAAGCCATTTTTGTATTTTGCATTCTTTTTAGTCCGCACAATTTATATAAAGCTGGCATTTTCGTCTATACAATTAAGTATAATATAAACTGTATGGACGGAGTGAACGACATGGATTACGTTGGCATCGGAAAGCGAATCCGCGCACAGCGCTATAAACTGGATCTATCTCAGGAAGAGCTTGCTGAAATGGCAGGTATTTCCCTTGTCCACATGAGTCACATCGAAACCGCCAATACAAAGCTCAGCCTCCCCGTCCTTGTGGATCTTGCCTGTGCACTGGGCGTCCGGACGGATGATTTGATTTTTGACAAAGATACCCTCGGCAAGGATGAGCTGCTGGAAGAGATCACTCTGGAGCTGGACGGCTGCTCCAAAGAGCAGCTGCTGACCCTGCGGCAGATTTTGTCCTCGTCTAAAGAAGCGATTCAGAAATATCTGGATCGGTAAAATAATCTCCCGCGGAAGACGCTGAACATTCCCGAGATTCGTTTCCCTCATTCTTTCACGCACAAGAAAAGCCGCCAGGCTCTCACCTGGCGGCTTTTCCTTATGATAGGAGGATCAAAAATGATCTTTTCCAAAAGTGCTGATCAGTTCAGGATGGTCTGCTCGGTCTCAATGTCGAACAGGTGGACCTTGTGCGGGTCGAATGCGACGCGGACGGTGTCTCCGTTGCGGGCCTTGGAAGTGGGAGCGACGCGGGCGGTCATCTTGTTGCCCTTGTACTCCAGGTACAGGTAGATCTCGGCGCCCATCATCTCAGAGACATCGACCTGAGTATCCAGCTGGCAGTCGGTGTGCTTTGCCATAAACTCGGGCTCGTCGTCGATATCCTCGGGACGAATGCCCATCTTGATCTTCTTGCCGACGTAGGAGTCCAGCTTGCCGTCCGCGGTCTTCTCCTTGGGCAGGGGGATCACGTCGCCGCCCAGGTCAATACCGTACAGATCGCCCTTCTTGATGAGGGTGCCGTCCAGGAAGTTCATCTGGGGGCTGCCGATGAAGCCTGCAACGAACATGTTGCAAGGCATATCGTACAGGTTCTGCGGGGTATCGACCTGCTGGATGATACCATCTTTCATGACGACGATGCGGTCGCCCATGGTCATAGCCTCGGTCTGGTCGTGGGTAACATAGATAAAGGTGGTAGCCAGTTTCTTGTGCAGCTTGATGATCTCGGTGCGCATGGAAGTACGCAGCTTTGCATCCAGGTTGGACAGGGGCTCGTCCAGCAGGAAGACAGCCGGGTTACGAACCATTGCACGGCCCAGAGCAACACGCTGGCGCTGGCCGCCGGACAGAGCCTTGGGCTTGCGGTCCAGCAGGTGCTCGATCTCCAGGATCTTGGCAGCCTCGTGGACGCGGCGGTCGATCTCGTCTTTCGGGGTCTTGCGCAGCTCCAGACCGAATGCGATGTTCTTGTAAACGGTCATGTGGGGGTACAGAGCGTAGCTCTGGAAGACCATGGCGATATCGCGGTCTTTCGGGGGGACGTCGTTGATCAGACGGCCGCCGATGTACATTTCGCCCTTGGAGATCTCCTCCAGGCCGGCGATCATACGCAGGGTGGTGGACTTGCCGCAGCCAGAGGGGCCGACGAAGATGATGAATTCCTTATCCTGGATCTCCAGGTTGAAGTCGGTGACAGAGGGAGCCGTAGCGCCCGGATAGATCTTGTAGATATGCTGGCAGCTGATCGAAGCCATAAGTCATTTGCCTCCATTTATTCTTCAGGTTCGCCCGCACTTGACGGCAGGCGGTTTCGTTGTTATTATAATAACAGATTATTTTGTGATATAAAATAGCATTTTATTGATTTGAGGTGTCAGATATTGATTTTCGATTGGAGCGCCACCGCCGCCCTTGCCGCCGTGCAGAATACCCAGCCGGAAGCCCCTCTCACCCTGAGTGGTGAGGGGCTCTGGGTCTGTCTGGTCTCCAGCGGCACCTGCACCGCTTCCCTCGATGATATCGGCCCCAGCCCGGCGGGCAGTGCCCTGATCCTGCCGCCCCAGAACGCCCCCGCCGGGCACCTCATCCTGAGCCGTTCGCCCTTGACCCTGACCCCTGCCGGGGCCTGCCACCTGCTCTGCTTACAGCTCACCGGGCAGGCGGCGCTGCAGTTTCTGGCCGGGCTGCCGGAGCTGCCATTCCTCGCCCGGGGCGAGACCTGCCCGGCCGCTGCCGAGCTGATGGGCCAGCTTGCCGCCGAGACAGACGACACGCCCCACAGCCGGGCCCGCAGCCAACTGGCCTTTGCCCTGCTCTGTGAGCTTTCCGGGGCCGACAGCGCCGCCCCCGCCCTGCCCCCGCTGGTGCAGGAGGCCATGGAGGACATCCGGGCAAACTATGCCGGCCTTTACGGCGTGGAAGAACTCAGTGAGCGGCTGGGTGTCTCCAAAAGCCATCTGGTACGGATGTTCACCGCCGCGCTGGGGATACCGCCGGGCCGCTACCTGACCAAGGTACGGGTGGAAGCCGCCATGCGCCTGCTCCTCCACCGGGAGTATACACTGGACGTGATTGCCAGCCTCTGCGGCTTTTCCGGGGCCAACTACCTCTGCCGGGTGTTCAAAAAAGAAACCGGCCACTCCCCCGCGCAGTGGCGGGCTATGGCCGGTCAGTCCCTCCGCCCCGGCCTCTCCCCGGAGGAGAGCCAGCGCGAGCAGGAGCTCTACATTTAAATCAATTCTTTCTCAGCGGGTCTGCGGTTTCGCGGGCCCGTTTCTTTGCGGTGTACATCTTGTCATCCGCCTCTTTCACGGCGTCGTTGATATTTTTAAGAGCCGTGTCAAACTCCGTGCAGCCGACGGACACCCGGGGCAGGATGGGCATTCCGGCAAGGAAGTGCCCGTAAAATCCCTGTAAAGTGGACAAAGAACTCAGTCCGCCGCCCGTTTTCCCCGCAGCAGGAACAGCGTCAGCGCCACAGTCATGGCCTCCGAAGCCGGGAACGCCGCCCAGACGCCGTTCATCCCAAACAGTGCACTCAACACCAGCGAGCAGGCGACGATGGCCACCACACCCCGGCTGATGGAGGTGATGGAAGCCTCCGTCGGGCGGTTAACGGCGCTCAGGTAACCGGAGGACACAATATTAAAACCGGCAAACAGGTAGCCGATAAAATAGATGCGCATTCCGGTAAAAGCATACCGGGCCATCAGGGCGGAGTTTTCGCTGTTGAAGATGGCCACCAGCGCATCCGTAAAGCCGAACACGACCAGGTACAGAGCCGCTGCCAGCGCCAGCGCCGTGCCGCTGCCCAGGCCCAGCAGCTTCCTGACACCAGCCCGGTCTCGCTTGCCGTAGCACTGGCTCACCAGCGGCTGCGCGCCCTGGGAGACGCCGTTGAAGATGGCCGTTGCCACCAGTGCAAAGTTTGCCACCACGCCATAGGCTGCCACAGCCACATTGCCTGCCAGCCGCAGGAGCAGCAGGTTGAAGACCGTCGTGGTCACGGCAGAGGACATCTCCCCCACAAAGCCGGAGATGCCCAGCTGGCAGCTCTGGAGCAGCAGCCGCACCGAAGGCCGCTGGCGCACGAACTGAACGCCATTGGTCGGTTTGCGGAAATGCAGGCTGCAGATGGAAATGCTGATGACGGGCGAAATAGCCGTTGCCAGCGCCGCGCCGGGCAGGCCCCAGCCCATGGGGAAGATGAAGATATAGTCAAACACCACATTGAACAGGCTGCCGCTCAGGGTTGCCACCATGGCCAGCGAGGGGTCGCCGTCGTTCCGGGTAAAGGCCGAAACGATGTAGTTGCACATGAAGAACGGCGTGAACAGCAGGAAGATGCGGGTATACTGCAGGCCCAGCGCCACAATGGCTGCATCGCCGCCCATCAACCGAAGCACCGCATCCGGACAGAACGCCCCTACCAGCATAAACGGCACTGCAATCAAGATCGCGCACATCAGGCCGTTGGAAAAATAGCGGTGGGCCCGCTCATCGTTCTGCGCCTTGAGGATGGCATAGCGGGTGGCCGAGCCCAGGCCGATCATGGAGCCAAACGCAAAAATAAAATTATAAATGGGCAGGCAGAGGTTGAGCATCGCCACGCCGTCGGTGCCGGCTGCCTGCGCAATAAAATAGGTATCGGCCAGAATGTAGCAGGACGTGCCGATCAACCCGAAGATGTTCTGCGAGACATATCTAAAGTACTGCTTGGTGACGTTCATCGAATTTCCTTTCTGCGTGATAATAAAAAGAGAACGCCAGATGCCCTCTCCGCTCAAAGGCCTACGGAGGGAACACACCGCGTTCTTTTGCTTTCCACACGCCGCCTCTCCCCGGCTGTAGCCGCAGCGGTTCAAATCCGGGGTATTCTATCACAGTTTTTGTCGTTTTGTCAAGCAGTTTTCCGGATTTTATCGGATGGGTTTACACAAACACCCCGATGGGTGTATACTGTTTCTCGATTTGTTTTTCAAAAAACCGGGAACGACCAGAAAGGAGGAGTCCCATGTCTCCAAAGCATACCATCTACTGCCTGGGTGAGGTTTTGCTGGCACTGGACGCGGACACCCCGCTGGCTCACGCGGAAAGCTTTCGGCCTCGCCTCGGCGGGGATGCCGCCGTGCTGGCACAGGCCTGTGCCGCGCAGGGCGGGTGCGCCTCTCTTCTGGCCCAGCTGGGAGAGGACCCATTCGGGCAGCGGGCCGCCTCTACTCTTGCTGCCGCGGGCGTGGATACCACACACGCGTCCTTTTCCCGCACACTGCCCACCGCTTTGCTGTTTGAGGCCGGCGGCGAGGCGCTCTCTTACCGCGGGCGCACCGCCGGGCTGCAGTTTGCCCCGGAGCAGCTGGAGCCGGGGCTCTTCCAGCCCGGGGACGCCCTGCTCTTTGCCTCCTCCGGCCTATGCGACAGCCCGCTGCGGTACACCCATTTAGCGGCCCTCACCGCCGCCCGGGATGCCGGGGCCCTGACCTGCTTTGTGCCCTGTCTGGAGCCTGCCCTCTGGCCCAAGCCGGAAGGGGAAGCGGCCCTGCGGGAGGTCACACGGCAGCTGCTCCCCCGGGCAGACATTGCCCTTCTCACCACGGAAGAGCTGGAATTTTTGTTCGGCACGGCGGAGATGCGGGTGGCACTCTTCCCTCTCCTGCGGGGGCACACCCAGCTGGTGCTTTTGGCCTGCGCCGAGGGCATCCACGCCTTTACCCGCACGAACCATGCATTCTGGCCGGGGCTCTCCCTCCCTGCCCCGCGGCTGGCCGCCAAGGCGCTCTGTTGTTTGCTGCAAAAAAACAGCACGCCGGAAAAACTGCCTCGCCTCACCACCAGGCAGTTGCAAACGATCTTATAAGAAACGCACAAAGCCCCCGCCGACCGGCGGGGGCTTTGCTTCGCAAGGTTTCCAATTCGGAGAAGATTGTGGGTTGTTTGGTTAGTGGATGAACACCGGACCCAGCGGGTTGGTGATGGGGCTGACGTAGCCGCCCAGCAGCTTGGGGATCGCCAGGCTGATGTCAGGCACAAAGGTCAGCAGCAGCAGTGCAATGAACATGCACAGATAGAACGGCAGGGTTGCCTTGACGACTTTCTCCATGGGGCGCTTTGCCACGGCAGAGCCGATGAACAGAACCGCGCCGACAGGGGGAGTCAGCAGACCGATGCCGCAGTTCAGGACCACGATGATACCGAACTGGATGGGGTCGATGCCGATGGACTGTGCAATGGGCAGCAGGATGGGGGTAGCGATCAGGATGATGGGAGCCATATCCATGATGCAGCCCAGCACCAGGATGATCAGGTCGATCAGCAGTGCGATGATGTAGGGGTTTTCGGTCACGCTGGTGATGGCATTGGCAGCCAGATCCGGCACATGCAGCATGGTCAGGCAGTTGCCGAAGACAGCGGAGGTAGCGATCAGGATCAGGACGATGGACAGGGTATTGACGCACTCGTCCAGAGCGTGCCAGACGCCTTTCCAATCCAGGCCCTTGTAGATAAACACGGACACGAACAGGGAGTAGATAACGGCGATAGCCGCAGACTCGGTTGCAGTGAACACGCCGCCGACCACGCCGAACACGACGATCACAACGGCTGCCAGTGCCCAGATGGAGGTGCCCAGCTGTTTGATAAAGCCCTTGATGCTGAACGGAGAGCCCTTGGGGTAATTTTCCTTAACCGAGATGATGTAGGAGCCGATCATCAGGACGATGGCCAGCAGAGCGCCGGGCAGGTAGCCAGCCAGGAACAGGCTGCCCACGGAAATGCCGCCGGCAGTGGTGGCGTAGATGACCATGTTGTGGCTCGGGGGAACCAGCAGGCCCTCGCAGGAGGAAGTAATGGTAACCGCGGTGGAGAAGTCGGCATCGTAGCCCTGATCGACCATCATGGGGATCATGATGGAGCCGATGGAAGCGGTATCAGCCGAAGCGGAACCGGAAATACCGCCGAAGAAGTAGGAAGCCACGATGTTGACCATGGCCATGCCGCCGCGCATCCAGCCGACGCAGGCATCCGCCAGCGCGATCAGCTTTTCGGAGATGCCGCCGGAGCCCATGAGCACGCCCATGGTGATGAAGAACGGCACAGCCATCAGGCTGAAGGAGGAAATGCCTTTGACCATCAGGCGGCAGACATCCGTCAGGGCCTGGCCCTGCACCATCATACAGAGCACGCTGGACAGACCAACGGCATAAGCGATGGGGAAACGCAGGAAGATCATTACAAAGAAGCTGACAAGAAGGACAATGATTGCCAGTGTCTGGGCTGTCATATTACACTTCCTCCTTTACAAAAATGCTCTTGATGTGGTTGTAGATGGCCTCGATCTCAAAGATGATCATCGCCACACCGGCCAGAGGCACGGGGAAATACATCCAGAAACGGCTCAGCCAGGGCATGGAGACATAGAAACCGCGGCCGCCCAGGGTGGTGGCGTAGTTCCAGCCCACCACCAGCATGATGATGCCCAGGACACAGACAGCCAGATCGGCCAGAATGTCCAGCACCTTGACCACCATCTTGGGCAGGTAGACGTCAAACGCGGTCATACGGATGTGCGCGCCGCGGCGGATGGCCAGAGCCGCGCTCAGAACGGCCATATAGCTCATGCAGGTCAGCACGACCTCCTCGGACCAGGCGGGGTCCGGGATGAACGGGACGTAACGACCAATGACCGACATGGTGGTAATGATGATATCCGCGATCAGCAGCAGCTTGCAGATAAACAGAACCACTTTGTAGGTGATGTCGTACGCCGGTTTGATCTTATCCAATGTGGTAAAGATTTTCGGCATAGTCTTTCCTCCATATAAAAACCCGGCAGGTCCGCGGGCGTATTCCCGTAGTCCCCCGCCGGGCTCATGTACGATTTCAGAACAAGAGGCTTACTTTACAAGCTTAGCCTTTCATGTCCAGCAGCTGCTGATACAGCTCCGCCTGGTCAGAGGTGTTCTCGCTGATGACCTTAGCGCAGGCCTCCTGCCAGGGTGCCTTATCGGGCACATCCACAACATTGCAGCCGGAAGCTTTCAGCTCGTCCAGAACCTTGTTCTCAGCGGTCTCAGACAGCTCCGCGTTGAATGCCTGGGTATCCGCACCGGCCTCCATGATGGCAGCCTGCTGGTTCTCGGTCAGCTTGCCCCAAGCGTTGTCGGTGATGACAGCCTGGATAGCACCCAGAGTGTGGCCGTCGAGGATCAGGTTGTTTGCAACCTCGGGGAACGCGTTGGACTTGTAGTTTGCGATGGGCTGCTCAGCGCCATCCACAACGCCGGTCTGCAGTGCGCTGTACAGCTCACCGAACGAAACGACGGTGGGGTTCGCGCCCAGGCTCTCGACCATGCCGTTCATGACGGGGTCGTTGGACACGCGCAGCTTCAGGCCCTTGAAGTCCTCAATGCCAGCCACGGGCTTGACCGTGAAGAAGTGACGGAAGCCCTCCTCGCCGTAGAAGATACCACGGACGGGCAGGCCCAGCTCCTGGGGCTCGTTCAGGAACTCAGGTGCCAGATCGCTGTTGGCAAAGTTCCAGAAATGTGCGCGGTTCTCAAAGGTAAAGGGGATGGACAGCAGCTTGGACTTGTTGCAGCCGTAGCTGGTCAGTGCGAAAGCGGAGATACGGCTCATATCAATGGAAGTGGAGCCGCCCAGGATCGCGTCCAGAACGTCGTTCTCAGAGCCCAGAACACCGGAAGCCTGCACGTCGATGACGACGGAACCGCCAGTCAGTTCCTCGACCTTCTCCTTGAAGTGGGTAGCGGTCTGGCCAACGATGGTGTCCAGCGGGTTGACTTCAGCGTAGACCAGAGTCACCTTGGGATCGTTTGCAGCGGCGGCTGCATCACCAGCGGCAGCGGAAGCAGCGGTGGAAGAAGCCGGAGCAGTGGAAGCAGCGGTGCTCTTGGAAGAACCGCCACATGCGGTCAGTGCCAGAGCCGCGGCGGAAACGCCAGCAGCGGCCAGGAAGCTACGACGAGAAATCTTCTTCATGATAAGTTATCCTCCTAAGTATTTCCTTCTATTCCGGCGGTGCACACTGCACGGGTGGCGCGCCGCCGTTCATTCACTGTTCACACTTTAGCAAATTTTCTAAGCCGAAACAAGGGTTTCTGAAAAATGTCCTGTTTTTCCAAAGAATGTGAAAATTTCTTTTGTACAACATGTCCAAGTTCTTGTCTTTCAGTTAAGCACAGTGCACAATCGCATGGATCCCAGCAGCCAAAAAGCTCCCTTTGAGAGGGAGCTTTTTGGGAACGCGGGACTGGTGGAGTCACGCTTCCTGTATTTGCCGGATGAGCTCTGCCTGTTCGGCAAACCGCTCATACATCGGGCGGACCGCCGCCCGGAATTTTTGCATCTCGGCCTCGGAAAGGGTGGTCACTTCCACACCCCAGGCCCTCATATCTTCTTCGGCCTGAGCTTCCCGCTCGGCCCAGAGGCGGCGCTCCACATTGGCGCTGTCCCGGGCGCAGCCCCGGACGATGCCCGGGAACGAGCTGTCCAGCCCGGCCAGCTTTTCCAGCGCGGCCCGGCTGGCGATCTGAATCTCCGGCACACGGGTATGCTCATTTTTCAAAAAGTAGGGCGCTACCTCATAGTGGCCCATGGCCTCGTAACTGGGCCAGTTGTTCTCTGCCCCGTCGATGCGGCCATTGTGCAGGGCCGCGTACACCTGGCTGTAGACCACCTGCACCGGCACCGCGCCCATATCCGACACCATCTCACTCATCATGTCCGATTCCTGCACCCGGATGACCTTGCCCTGCAGATCAACCAGTGTCGCGGCCTTTTCCCGGGTGTAAAAGCTGCGGACACCGGCATCGAACCACGAAAGCCCCACCAGGTCCACATTTTCCAGCGTGGAGAGGAACCCATCCCCGATGCTGCCGTCCAGCACCCGCCACATCTGCTTGGCATCCTCGTAAAGGTAAGGCAGCTGCAGCACGCTCAGGTTCTCCAGCAGACCGGCCAGCTGGCTGAGGGAGACACGGGCAAAATCAATGCCGCCAAACTGCATCTGCTCAATGACGCTCAGCTCTCCTCCCAGCTCTCCGCCGCTGTACACCACCACTTTTACCCGGCCATCCGTCCGCTGGGCCACCATCTCGGCAAAGGCCAGCGCAGCCTTGGTGGTGGGGTAATCCTCCGGCTGGTTCTCCGCATAGCGGAGGATGAGCTCCGGCTGCGGCTCTGTCGCCGTGGGCTCCGGTGCCGTGCAGCCGGTCAGGGCCCCCAGTGCCGCACAGGCCGTGCCCACCAGCAGGCTGCGGCGGGAGATGCTTGTTTCCCGCTTCATAAATGGGCCTCCGCAGACTTTTTGCCCGCCTGCCGCCGGTACTGGGTGGGAGTCATTCCGGTGCGCTTTTTAAAGGCCCGGGCAAAATAGCTGGCGTCCTCGTAGCCTACCATGGAGGCCACCTCCGCCGAGGAACGGAACGGATCGGCCAGCAGCTCCTTGGCCGCGTTGATCCGCAGCTCCGTCAAGCAGTCCAAGAAGTTCATCTTTTGGTATTTTTTGAATTGGGCCGAGAGGTACGCCGGACTGATGTGCAAAATTTCGCCCACGCTGTCCAGCGAGAGATCGAACATATAGTTATCTTCGAGATACCGCCGCACCTGCGTCATGACCATAGCGGTCTGGCTGTTTTCGCCCTCAGGGGACTCTGCCTCCGGAGCATCTTCTTCCGGGTTTTCCGGGACTTCAGGCGTTTCCGGCTCCGGGGACAGCTCGGTCGTTCGGGCCAGTTCTTCCAGCTTCCGCTCCGCCTCGATCTGCCGCATGGCCCGCCGGATGGAGGCTTCCAGCTCGTCGGGGTCCACAGGCTTGAGGAGGTAATCGCAGGCTCCCAGATGCACGGCCTCGTGGGCGTACTGGAACAGGCTGTAGGCCGTGACAAAGATGACCCGGCAGGCGGGCCGCTGGGCCAGCACGGCCCGGGCCGCGTCCAGCCCACTCATGCCCGGCATCTCAATGTCCATCAGGATGAGGTCGGCTCCCCAGAGCACGGCCGTGTCCGCTGCCTTGCGGCCGTTCTCCGCCAGCTCCAGCACCACCTCATGCTCAAAGCGGCGGCTCACCATATCGGCCAGCGCTTCCCGCTCCAGCTTCTCGTCGTCAGCAATCAACAGTCGGATCATCGTCCAAGTCCTCCTCTTCCGGCTCGATCAGGGGCAGGTACAGCCGGATGGCCGTGCCCCGCCCGGGGTGCGAGCAGATTTTCAGATGGCTGCGCTCGTCCAGCAGCCGCAGCCGGGCCGCGACATTGTACACCCCAATATGTTCCCAGCGCTCCCCGGGCTTTGCCAGCGCGTTTTTCAGCTGTTCCAGCCGGGCCCGCTCAATGCCCACGCCGTTGTCACACACGCTGATGTAAAGCAGCCCTTTCTCCCGCAAAGGATTGACCCGGATACGGACCACGCCGCCCTCCTCCTTAGGGGAGATGCCGTGCTTGAACGCGTTTTCCACAATGGGCTGCAAAATAAACGAGGGTACCATGGTCTCCGTCAGGTCCAGCGAATCCGAGATGCGCCATTCCATCCGGATGCGGTCGCCAAATCGGACATGGTAGATCGAGTAATATTCATCCACGATCCGCACCTCCCGGGAGAGGGGCACCTGCTCGTCGTTGCTCATGAGGCTGTACCGCAGCAGATGGGCCAGTGCCGTGATGAGGGCCTGGGTGCGGTAGGCCTTTTCTGTGCCTGCCGTCTGCAAAATGACGTTGAGGGTGTTGAAAAGGAAATGCGGGTCGATCTGGCTGCGCAGCTGCTGCAGGCGGCTCCGCTCCATCCGGTTCTGCATCTCGAGTGCTTCGGTCTTCTGGCGGTGGAGCTCCCGCTCGATCTCATTTTTCTCCCGCAGGGTATTCACCTGCTCGGCCATGGAGTGTTTCATCCGGTTGAATGCATCGGCCAGTTGGCCCATCTCATCCTGCCGGGGCACCGGCACATCCGGCGTGTCATAGCTGCCCTGGCTGATGTCTCTGGAGGCGCCGATCATCTGTTGCACCGGAGTCAGCAGATGCATGACCTCCCGGGCCATCAGGCTGCCCAGCGCCAGGCAGAGCGCCACCACGATGGTCTGTGCCCACTTGACCCGGTCGCTCAGGGCCGAAACGGTGGTATAGTCCTCCTGCCCGTCGGTGATGGCCTTGTTGAGCAGCTGCTGGGTATACTGGCGCAGATACCCGCCGCAGGGCGAGACTTTGTCATAATAGAGCTGGGCAGCGGCCGCGTCGCGCCCCATACTGACCTCTTCTTCCAGTTGGTCCAGCAGCTCCTTATAGCTGTCGTAGGTGGTGCAGACGGCGCTGTAAAGCAGATACTGCTCCTCGCTCACGGTACCAAGGTCGCCCTCGATCCGCCAGAGCCAGGCACTCATCACCGAACTGGAGGAATGCAGCTGATCCAGCAGCTCCCCCGCGTCGCCATACTCCCAGCGGTAACTTTCCAGCGCGTTCAGGCTCTGCTGCACGCCGTTCTGGAACCGGCTGATGGCGTTGAAGTTGCCCATCTGGTCGTCCAGTTCCCGCAGCACGGTGCCGGACTGGTAAAAGCTCAGAAAGATCTGGGCCGCCAGCGCCATGAAAAAGGCCGCCAGACACAGGCCGATCCGCTGTTTCAGGGTCATCTCTCGGTGCATGGCGTTTCCTCCTCTGGCCGTGGGCCATTTTTCGCTTTGAATCGCTTTATTCTACCACAGTTTATGGCAATTGCGCAAGTTTTTGCTTGCTTCTTCCCAAATAATATGTTACTATGCCTAAAAAGGAGTGTGTTTGCATGTCACAGCCCATTACCGTCTCGGTCACCATGGACGCGGCATCGTTCCGCCGTTTCCGCTGGTTCGACCTGCTTCAGCATAACCGCATCTGGAAACGTCCGCTGGTCTTTACGGCCATTCTGTTGGTCTTTGCCGGGGTCTGCCTCACCCAGCTGAACACCCGGCATGAGGCCGGACTGCTGGCCGGTGTGCTGGCCCTCGTGGCGCTGGGTCTGCCCGCCGTCTATTTCTGGAACTGTGCCCACGGCATCAAAATCTTTATCCGGAAGCTGGGCCTCGATAAAGCCGCCAAGCCGTTCTACCGGCTCCAACTGGACGAAACCGGCCTTTCCATCTGGATGGCCGGTGAGCAGGACAAAGCTGCCCCCTCCCGCCAGTGCGACTGGCACCACATCCACCTGGCCTACCGGACAGAGAATGCCATCTACCTCTACGTCCATCAGACGCAGGCTTACTTATGGAACGACAGCCTCGACGCCGGATGGGAAGCCCTGAAAGCCCATCTTCCCGCCGACCGCCTGCGCGACCTGCGCTGACCTTTTCCCAAAAACACCAAAAGGCACGGAGCAAAATGTTCCGTGCCTTTTTTGCGCTTTGTTTCAATAACGGGAAAACAAAAAGACAGGCAGCCACCGTGGAAAGGAGGAGAAAGCGGTGCTGCCTGTCTGTATGGTGAACTCCTAAACATTTGCGGCTGTCAGGAGGGGTTTGGTAGTCTGTCCGCCGCCTCTGGCTATTGCCTCGCATGGGTGGGGGACAGTATTTTAAAGGGGCCGCGTTTGCGGCGATCATTCTTGCCTGCATTTGCAGGTTTTTGGGAGGAGCTCTCTCGGAGCGGTCCTCCCTGACTGCACCCTTATTGTACCGGATAAAAATGGAGTTTCTTTGTGTGGATTTTGAACAAATTGCAAATAAAAAATAAGCTTTTTCTTTCAAATGATAAAAGGTTTGTTTGTGGTGGAGCATGGTCCACGGCAGCCGAACCTTCAAATCGTTTGCAGCACAGCGATACAGAGTTCCAGCGCTTTCCGCAAAGAACCCTTTCCCCAATCTCTCTCATCATGAGCATAAATATTCGCAAGAGAGTCGGCAGTGTAGAGAATCTGCCCGAAAGAAGCACCTCGCTTCCGGGCGCAAGCAGCCAATGCGGCACACTCCATCTCAACGGTTGTACATCCTTCTGCTCCGCGATACCGCACCATATCCTGTGTTTCCCGGAAGAACCCGTCCGTTGTCCATGTAACACACTCCTGGAACGGAATGTTCTGCACAAGAAGAGTATGCTCGATGGCATCCCGGATATTTTTGTTAAGCTCTATATAGCGGGATGCCGGAAGATAATGATAAGAGGTTCCCTCGTCTCGTAACGCCTTTACCGGAATGAGAAATTCGTTTTCGGCCAAATCGGTCAGAACACCGCAAGAACCAGTCGAAATGATTTTCTTACAACCGCAGGAGATGAGGAAGTCCATCAGTTGTGCTGCCGCAGGTGCGCCCAGCGGGGCAGCGCAAAGGCAAAATTCCATGCCATCCTGCTTTACGATGTAAACAGGATAGTTCCGGGTTATGGTTTCAAAAGTTTCAGCAACGGTGGCTTCTGCCTCGAAAGCATAATCATCAACCGCTTCTCCAAGAAAGGCATAGACGCATTTTTCGGGAAGTTTCAGCTGTTCTGCACCATGATTTGGCCTTATGACTTCTTCCGAGTTGGAATCGTACTCTAAAATAGGCAGTTCGTGTTTTTGAATCATCTTGGCTCTTTCAATCCTTTCAGGAAAACGTAGAGGGCAAGAACCGTCCCGTGGCCACCAATTTTCAATTCTTGAAAATTTCCTGCCCCGTGGGACAGCTTTCTTGTTGGGGCGTGCGGTGCCCCAAACCCTGCTAGGAACGAGTACGGCAAACGGGAATTTTCAAATTAGTCTTTGCAAATAACTTTTGAACCCTCACCATCAATTACAATTCCCTGACGGTTGTTAATTGGGCATAGATTCAAATCCG
>ENA-OPBL01001004-OPBL01001004.1-human-gut-metagenome-genome-assembly--contig:-NODE-1004-length-27130-cov-5.849123_pt1 | contig 27130 bp, 18 predicted proteins | sample MGYA00241073_ERZ501461 | MGnify/ENA primary metagenome ERZ501461 (study PRJEB25962, sample SAMEA2042630) | human gut metagenome | biome: human gut; feature: human-associated habitat; material: faeces... | reverse complement strand
ACCACCAATGCCATATTCTTTTTTCAGAAAGGCTACCGCTTCCTTCTGGTCATGTCCTTCCATGAAATACTCATAGATGCGGAAAGCTCCATGCTCATAGCCGCTTCCCCTGCCTAGTGCATAGTCAATCTCATCCTGTGTAATAAAATCTTCCTGTGCTACTTCCACAGTATCTGGCAATGGAAATTCCAGCCTTTCTCTGTCAAGGTCTGCTATCTCCGATAACAGATATTCCGGTGATTTCACATGCCGCCATTTTAATTCTGCTTCTCCAGAAGCAAGGCGGTTTGCCGCATCTTCCAAAATATTTTTAAGCTGTTCCCTGCCCTCATGGGTAGAAAGAAGTTCCATGAGTTTTGCTTCACTCTCCGGATAGTTTCCGGCTTTTAATCCAAGTTCTTCCGGTATCTCATCCATGCCATCCCGAAGAAAGAAAAATATCTGATTAGCAACACGGTTCCGCTCCTGCGTATCCACGAGAAATGCTTCACTCGCACTCATATAAGTGCCATTTTCAATCATAGAGCGGATATGGTTCTCTACCTCTTCCCAACTCATAGTAACAAGTGGTGTTTCCTTTGCCTGTGTTCCATAGCCGACACTCATACCATGTTCATCGAACCTCACTGATACGGGATTTCCATTGATTTCAAAACCTTTTCCGGTCTGTCCGTACTCATTTTTCAGAAAATCCACCATCTGCTCGGCATTTCTGCCCTCTGTGTACTTTGCAAAGATACGCTTTCTGCTGTGTTGTTTTCCTCCACCACTGCGAAGAATGGTTTCAAGCTCATTCTGTGGCAAAGAAAAAGCAGCGGGCATGGTATATTTCATACTTGCTTCCGCTGCTGCGACTGTTCCGACCTGCTCCTCAAAAGAAGGAAACAGGCTGAGTTGTGTAAAGGTGGGTTCCGGTGCTTCTCCCCGGAGAAGATCATCTGTGTCTGCTACAGACTGTAAACCAGTTCTCCCAGAACCACTTCCTCTGCTCGGTTTCGAATGCTGTTCATCTTCGCTACCCAGAGCATCTGATCGGTTTCCTTGAGCTGTTCTGTCACTCCCTCGGTTGCCGCCATCTGGCTTGTCAGCTTCTCCATTCTCTCCTCTGCCTGCTTCTGGATTGTCAGTAGGTGTTCTTTCAATGTCCCTTTCAGAAGAAACGCTGAGTACACGCCCCTGTGGTTCTCCTTCAGATAAGTCTCCCTCATCATTCCGTACTTCGTTACGGTTCCCTCCGGCTGAATGTCCGCCTGTAATGTCGGGATCAGATAATCCCCGTTCTTTTCGTATGTCAGATTCATCGCTATTGCCCCTTTCTACGCTGTTTGGATTGTTGTCACTATATTCCTCATGTCCGCTCTCGCTTTCACGCTTTAACGCATTGTAGTCTATTTCAGAAGTATTTGCAAGTCCTTTCTGCGTTAAATTTTCTGTTTGTTCCTGTTCGTGGCTTCTGTTATATGCCCTTATGGTTCTTCCAATTTCTAAAAGTACCGGTTTTGCAAGTTCATTAGCTGCATCTCCAAGTACCGCAAGGGTGTTCATGGAATTAAATTCATGGATAAAATCGAAAGCAAACTCCGAACCATACTCCTGCATATCTGCACCGCAGGCAGATAAAAGTGTAAAAGAAATACTCTCAGATAAAGTATCTCTTAAACGGATACCGACATTCTGCTCGTCCAGTCCTTCTAGGAAGCTGCCCTCGATCATGTACTGCAAATCCGGCAACAATTCCTCATAATAATCTGCCGCAATCCTCTCAGCTATCTCAATAAGTCTTTCTTCAAACAGCTTCTTATCATCGGTAGCACCATAAGTCTGCTCTAGACGCTTAATTACATCTTCCTTATGTTCCTCATGTAATTCCCAGAGTTCCGGATACCGTCCGATTCTCCTTGCCGCATGGACATCTGAAACATCAAAAACATATTTCAGACGCTTGCCATGTGCTTCGTCCTCGTCCAGAAGTGCAATACCCTTTGCCCCTTTGTTTACCCAGCAGTGCATCCGCTCATTCCACAGTTCTATGGAAGCACACGCTGTTGCGTCCGGTCTTTGTGCATAGATCAAAAGCTGTTCCCGGAACGGATACTTATACAGCCTTGCCGCTGTGGTGAGGTATTTCATCCATTCCTCACGATTTTTGACAACCTCGGCTGCTGTCTCTTTTGCCAGAGCCGATATAAAATCATATTTTCTCACACAGTTCTCCTTCCTGTCATAGATACGACAAAAAGGCAGCCACATACACTACATGACTGCCTTTCCCTTACTTCCCGTTACATTCCTATTCTGTTGTACCAAAGCTGAAAGTCTTACTCTCAGCCGCTTTCTTAGGCGTAAATCTCGCCTTAACTTCCGCAACCCTCCCCTCTAATGCCTGAAACATAGCATCTACCTGTTCCTGTGTATATTCGTAGGAACCCCGATTTGCAAGAATCTCCAGTCTGCCAATCCAAAGATAAACAACCGCCATTCACCCACTATTCCTCTGTTATTCAAGATAAATACATAAACTCCTTTCTCTCTCTTTAAATACATTCTGTTACATATTGAAAGTACCTAATTCTTAATATTTGTTTATTTAGTGACATATTGCAAAAATATCGTCTTTTTATTGCAGGTTTGTTAGGTATTTCAATTTCTTTTTGTACATTTGCACCGCTTTTGAAAACAATATGAAAGTAACAATCTAATATACTGATATCATGAAGAAAATTATTTTTTTGAAAGGAATGCTCTCTGTAGTAATGTTGTTTATTGCCAGCCTTACAATTTCCGCAGCAAAGCCGGGCGACAACCTGGTTCACAACACTGAAGAAGTAAACGGAGTAATCATTTCGGAAACTGTTTTCAAGATGGACGGTAATATGCTGACCAATTATATGAAGCACAATTATAAGTACGATACAAACCAACAACGTACCGAAGATGAAAGTCAAAAATGGAACAGCAACAAAAACTGTTGGGAAAATAACCTCTGCATCCGTTATATTCACGGAAATAAGAGCATTACTACCGAATATTATAAATGGAATTCTAAGAAGAAAGAATATATACTAGTACCTGAAATGACCGTAACTATGGATAAATAAAATGTTCATTTAACTAACAATCTAACACTTTTCATAAAATTTTAAACAAAAAGGCAGTCGCGATGACTGCCTTTTTTCGTAGCTCCAAGCCAATTCTATCTTTAATATGAAGCACGATAAAAAAAGAATGGTTATCTTTGCAGGCAAATTAATGGATAATAATCAAAAAAACAGATAGATAATGGCTTTACAATGTGGCATTGTCGGCCTTCCGAACGTAGGAAAGTCGACACTTTTTAATTGCTTATCAAATGCAAAGGCTCAAGCAGCCAACTTCCCTTTTTGTACAATCGAACCAAATGTCGGCGTAATCACTGTTCCCGATGAACGTTTGACCAAACTTGCCGAGCTGGTTCATCCGGGACGCATCGTTCCTACCACTGTCGAAATTGTGGATATTGCCGGTCTGGTGAAAGGCGCCAGCAAAGGCGAAGGATTAGGAAACAAATTCTTAGCCAATATTCGTGAGACAGACGCTATCTTACACGTACTCCGCTGCTTTGACGATGAGAATGTAACTCACGTGGACGGAAGTGTAGACCCTGTACGCGATAAAGAAATCATCGATACCGAACTTCAGCTGAAAGATTTGGAAACCATTGAAAGCCGTATCCAAAAAGTGCAGAAACAGGCACAGACCGGAGGTGACAAGGCGGCTAAACAAACATACGAAGTGCTTGTCAGATACAAAGAAGCATTGGAGCAGGGCAAGTCTGCCCGCACCGTACAATTTGAAAGCAAAGACGAACAAAAAATTGCCAAAGAATTGTTCCTGCTGACTTCCAAGCCGGTGATGTATGTGTGCAATGTGGACGAAGCAAGCGCAGTCAACGGTAACAAATATGTTGAAATGGTGCGCGAGGCCGTCAAAGAAGAGAACGCGGAAATCCTAGTGGTAGCTGCCAAAACAGAAGCCGACATTGCAGAACTGGAAACATACGAAGACCGTCAGATGTTCCTTCAGGAAGCAGGTTTGGAAGAATCGGGTGTCAACCGTTTGATTAAAGCAGCTTACAAACTGTTGGATCTGGAAACATTCATCACAGCCGGAGAAATGGAAGTAAAAGCATGGACTTACCGCAAAGGCTGGAAAGCTCCCCAATGTGCCGGAGTCATCCATACCGACTTTGAAAAAGGCTTTATCCGTGCCGAAGTCATCAAATACGAAGACTATATTCAATATGGTTCGGAAGCGGCCGTCAAGGAAGCCGGAAAGATGGGCATTGAAGGCAAGGAATATGTGGTACAGGATGGCGACATCATGCACTTCCGCTTCAATGTATAAAACAAACGATTAATATGAATAAATTTCTTATCATAGGAACCGGCGGCGTGGGAGGTAGCATCGCCGGTTTTCTTGCTTTAGCAGGAAAGGACGTAACGTGCATTGCCCGTGGCAAACACCTGGAAGCCATCCGCGAAAAAGGACTTCACCTGAAGTCGGATTTAAAAGGCGAACATTATCTTCCCGTAAAAGCCTGCACAGCCGAAGAATATAACGAACAGGCAGATGTCATTTTCGTTTGTGTAAAAGGATATTCCATCAACTCCATTCAGGATGTTCTGGAACGCGCCTCGCATCAAGACACCTTGGTAATCCCCATCTTGAATGTTTACGGAACCGGTCCCCGCATCGGCCGACTTGTTCCACGTGTAACGGTACTCGACGGTTGCATATACATTGTCGGTTTCGTGTCCGGCACAGGCGAAATCACGCAAATGGGCAAAATATTCCGCCTTGTTTTCGGAGCACGCCCCGAACAAGAAATAGCTCCCGAACGACTGGAAGCCGTTGCTAATGCACTGAGAGATGCAGGCATCAAGGCAGACATTTCGGAAGACATCAACCGCGACACCTTCATCAAATGGTCTTTCATCTCCGCCATGGCATGCACAGGAGCTTATCACAATGTCCCGATGGGCGCATTGCAGCATCCCGGCGAAGAACGCGACACCTTCATCGGCCTGTCTCGCGAAAGCAGCGAAATGGGACGTCGCATGGGCATCATATTCCCCGAAGACCCGATAGAATACAACCTGAAAATCATTGATAAGCTAGACCCCCAAAGCACTGCCTCTATGCAAAAGGACATTGCCAAAGGACATGAATCGGAAATACAGGGAATGCTGTTCGATATGATTGAACTGGGCGAGAAACTGAAAGTAGACATGCCCACTTATCGCAAAGTAGAAAAGAAATTCAATAGTTGTCATTCATAAACCCCAAGATTATGCATCAATTACTCCATATCGTGTGGAATCCCGAGATAGAAGCTTTCTCCATCTTCGGCATCACCATCCGTTACTACTCCATCCTGTTTGTCACAGGGTTGATTCTGGCCTATTGGGGCATCTCCAAACTGTATAAAGACCAAAAGATTCCGTATGAGAAATTTGACTCCCTCTTTATTTACTGCCTGCTGGGTATCGTTGTAGGCGCACGGTTGGGGCATTGCCTGTTTTATGAACCGGATTATTGGCTTTCCCACCCTCTCGAAATGATTCTTCCCGTCAAGTTTACAGACGGAGGCATCAAATGGACAGGCTATCAAGGTTTAGCGAGCCACGGAGGAACCATCGGATTGCTACTTTCCCTTTGGTTTTATGCCCACAAAATGAAATTAAACTACCTTTCGGTACTCGACAACATTGCCATTGCCACCCCTATCGCCGCCTGTTTTATCCGTTTGGGCAACTTGATGAATGGCGAGATAGTCGGCAAACTGAGTAATGTGCCCTGGGCGTTCATTTTCCCCCGCGAAGGAATGGAACCGCGCCATCCGGCACAACTCTATGAAGCCATAGCCTATCTCATCATCTTCGTCATAGGACTGTCTTTATACAAGAAATACAAAACCTCCCTCCTTCCGGGGTTCTATTTCGGCTACTGCCTCACCACCATCTTCGTTTTCCGCTTCTTTGTAGAGTTCATCAAAGCCAGCCAAGAGGCATACGAAGACAGCATGATGCTCAATATGGGGCAATGGCTCAGCATTCCGTTTATCCTTATCGGAGCACATTTTATGTATCACTCTTTCAAGCCGGCTAAAAACAAATGAAACATATCATAGACATTGACACCTGGGAACGTCGGGACAACTACAATTTCTTCCGCACTTTCCACAACTCATGGATATCCATTACCAGCGAAGTAGAGTGCGGCGAGGCCCTTGCTGCGGCAAAAGCCTCCGGACGTTCTTTTTTCCTGTATTATCTCTATGCCATACTCCGGGCCGCCAACGAGGTGAAGGAATTCCGTTTTCGCACGGACAAAAACGGACAAGTGGTATATCATGACCAGGTAGACATCATCTCACCCATCGCCGTCCCCGGCAAGACTTTCTACACCGTGCGCATCCCTTACCACGAGGATTTTGAGCGTTTTTATGCCGAGGCATACCACATCGTCCATCATATTCCCGAAGACGGCGACCCGTATGGAGCCGAAAAAGTGATTGCAGAGCAAGGTGATTTTGACATCATCCAACTGAGTGCCACGCCTCAGCTTTATTTCACTTCGCTCACCTACACGCAGATGGCTCCCGACCATCCACTGGACTATCCCCTGATGAATGCCGGCAAAGTAGTGCCACGCGAAGGAAGATTGGTTATGCCCATCGCCTTCACCGTAAGCCATGCTTTTGTAGACGGAGCGCACATAGGGCAACTCTTTCAAAAAATAGAAATGATACTGAAAGAGCTGGCTCAGTGAATAGAGGCTAAAAAGTACGAACGTTTATTTGTAAAAGCAGCGGAAAGAGCGTATCTTTGTTTACACTAGTTCAAAGTGGACTCATAAATAAACTGAATTATGGAATATGTATCATCAGATATGAAGTTGTTGCCATACGGCATGATGAATTTCGAAGATATTCGTCTTGACAATTATTATTACGTGGACAAGACTTCGTTTATCCCTTTAATAGAACGTTCGGACCGGTATTTCTTCTTTATCCGTCCACGTCGTTTCGGCAAGAGTCTGACACTGAATATGCTGCAACACTATTATGATGTGCGTACCCGTGACAAGTTTGACGCCCTGTTTGGCGACCTCTACATAGGGAAGCATCCTACAGATGACCGCAATAGTTACCTGGTGCTGTATCTCAACTTTTCCGGTATTAATGGCGAATTGCACAATTACCGCAGCGGACTGGATGCACATTGCAATACCTGTTTCAATTACTTTTGTGATATTTATGCAGAGTATCTGCCGCAGGGCATCCGGGAAAAGTTAGATAAAAAAGAGGGAGCCGTTGAGCAGTTGGACGTTCTCTATCATGAATGCGAACGTGCAGGCCAGAAGATATATCTCTTCATTGATGAGTATGACCACTTCACAAATGCCATCCTCTCCGATGCCGACAGCCTGCGCCGATATACCGAAGAGACGCACAAAGAAGGTTATCTGCGCGCCTTTTTTAACAAGGTAAAAGCCGGGACTTATTCCAGTATCAAGCGTTGCTTTATCACCGGTGTAAGCCCCGTGACGATGGACGACCTGACCAGTGGCTTCAACATCGGTACCAACTACTCTCTCTCATCGAAATTTAACCAAATGATGGGGTTCACCGAAGCCGAGGTACGCGAAATGCTGGCTTATTATTCTACCAAAATCTCTTTCAATCATACCATCGATGAGTTGATAGGGCTGATGAAACCATGGTATGACAGCTACTGCTTTGCACAGGAGTGCTATGGAGAAACTACGCTATACAATTCCAATATGGTGCTTTATTTTGTCAAAAACTATATAGACAATAATGGCAGAGTACCCAGAAATATGATAGAGAGCAATATTCGCATCGATTACGAAAAATTGCGTATGCTCATCCGCAAGGACAAAGAGTTTGCGCACGATGCCTCCGCCATACAGACCTTAGTGAGCCAAGGTTACATTACCGGCGAGTTAAAAGAAAGCTTTCCGGCTGCCAACATTGTGGATTCCGACAATTTCGTGAGCCTGCTCTATTATTTCGGTATGCTTACTATCAGCGGAATGTATAAGGGAAAGACCAAACTTACTATTCCCAACCAGGTGGTGCAGGAGCAGCTCTACACCTATCTGCTGAACACGTACAATGAAGCCGACCTCAGTTTCAGCAACCATGAGAAAGACGAGCTTGCTTCGGCTTTAGCCTACGATGGTTCATGGCAATCTTACTTCGGCTATATAGCGGACTGTCTGAAGCGTTATGCCTCGCAACGCGACAAGCAGAAAGGCGAGTTTTTCGTACATGGTTTCACTCTTGCCATGACGGCTCAGAACCGCTTCTACCGTCCCATCTCCGAGGCAGACACTCAAGCCGGATATGCTGACATTTTCCTGTGCCCTTTGCTTGATATCTATCCTGATATGCAACACAGCTACATCATCGAATTGAAGTATGCCAAGTACAAAGATCCCGAAGACCGTGTGGAGGAACTTCGGAAAGAGGGTATTGCCCAAGCCAATCGGTATGCAGATACCGATACGGTGCAGAATGCCGTGGGCAGCACACAGTTACACAAGATTGTTGTGGTGTATAAAGGAATGGAAATGAGGGTGTGCGAGGAAATATAATTCTCTCTGCAATATTTATAAAGCAAACATTGATATCAAGGCACACGAAAACAAAGATAGCTTTTATGGACTGTAAAAATATGTCCGTATCTTTTCCGGAGCGTCACAGTGGTATCATGAATCGATATATTGTTTGATTTGTTCCATAGGTATTCCTAATTGTCCGGATATCTCGTCCATTGATGCTCCATTGTTACAGAGCATCTTAACCATGGAACGAATCATCTGCTCTTTCTGTTCAATGACCTGCTCTTTCTGTTCAATGACCTGCTCTTTCTGTTCAATGACCTGCTCTTTTTCCTCAATGACCTGCTCTTTCTGCTCAATGACCTGTTCTTTTTCCTCTATCACCTTATTCTTGAGCATTATTGTCGTATCCCTGTCCTCTATTTCCGAAAGAATCTCGTCCTCTATCTCCATGGCACGGCGAACGGCGGGTGCGGCAGCGGCCTTCAGCAGGCGGTGCACCACATACTTCACTTCCTCGTCCATGTGCTCATCGTTTATTTCCAGATAATGCTCGCTGTCGGGCTGCCGGTATTCCTGGTCGAACACGCTCAGCAGACGTTCCAGGCGGTTGCGGGTGCGTCCGGTGAGGAACGGGATCTGTACGATGATGCTGTCATGCGTCAGACTCTCGATGAAAGGGTCGGGAGCAGGGAGCGGATGGTCATCATAGTCCAGATAGCTGCGGCGCACATAGACCACCGGCTCGGTGAGGTCGCCCAGGGGATGCCCCAGGATGTAGATGGAAATGATGGGCAACCCATAGGTCCGTTTTTGTCCGTGCTCGTTCTTCTCTTCGATGATGTTCTCCTTGTTGAGGTACTGCGTGCCCAGGTACTGGCGGAAGCGCAAGGTCTCCGTAATCAGCCAGGTCTTTTGCAGCTCGATAAGGACAAGGTGTTCCGAACCGTCGTGCTCGCGAATCTTTGCCGAGAAGTCGATGCGGAAGAGCGAGATGCGTGTCTGCTCCATGGATGTATACTCGTGGCGGCGCATCTCCAGGTCTATGATCTCCTTTTTCAGCAATGCGGAGAGCAGTATCTTGGCCACTTTCTTGTCTTCCATCAGGAATTTGAAAACAGCGTCGTAAATAGGGTTGGCAATGATGGTCATAATGCTTATGGTTTGATGATGAAACAAATGTACTTCTTTTTTTTGAATAGCAAGCGGATGGAAAGGTTAAATTCTTCTATCGGAAAGGAATTACGGGGCCCTGTCCATGACGCGAGCAATAACCAGTCAAAATGCCGATGCGCTTCTCGTTCGCATCGGCATTCTCATTTTGACGGATTGTTAGTTTAGTTTTTATTCATTCCCTGAAAGCACTATCGATTCATTGCATTAAAATTTATAACCGACACCGGCGGACAAGCTCAGTCCATGTCCTTCGTGATTCAAAGCATGTTTCATCAGCGAATATTTGCAGTCAACAGACAGCAGCCAGTGTTTACGCTCCAAAGATATTCCGGGTCAGTAGATTTTTAGTGGGAACAACCATACAGCTTAGCAATGCGGAAAAGAAAGAACTTCTTTAGCTCTGAACAGTTTGATTTTAGCATTGAAAGATTCTGGCGCAGTAGAAATTACATGGGGACACTTTTCGGACAAGATTTGATTAGTTTCCTCCCCCTTCTGACAAACGTTTTTTTGTTCCCTTGACTTTGACATAGCCTTAAAACATAGAATTGTCCTCTTATTTTTGCCGGTGAGCCAGTTTTACACGTACGTACACAAGGGCTCGCACGTAAATACGTGTAAGCCTATATATGCGTACGTGTAGGGCTGTGCGTCAGTATGTGTGGGTGCATGTCTGCTAACACTCAGGTTTCATTTAAGGTCATAAGTATAAATATAGTCGGGTCGGCCGGAATTAACAGCATAAAGAATATCATCTTCCGATATAGCATAGATGTCAAAAGGGAAATCAAAACAGATGCGCTTCTTCAATTCGCCTTTCCAGTTCCAAAGTTGCAATTCCTGGATAAGCTTCTCGTCCGAATAGATTTCTTCTGTACTATATTTGTTATTATACGTGCGACAAGAAGTCGTACAAGTAATTGTTCAGCATGATGTCTGAACCTGTTGTTCCGTCAACAGTAGCCTAAAGAGGCATGCTTTACGAGTAATTGTTTGGTGTGAAGCCCTCTTGACAATATGGTTCTATGCAGAAATATCCAATGCATAGGCTGTTAGGCTGACCGATATGAGTAACGTATGTGAACCGCTGCACCATCGTAACAAATGAATAGCTTACGGATATTTACAAGCTATAGCCAAAAAGGCGGGCAGTCAGGTTAGTTCTCTGTTTAATAGGACTACACGGATGTAGTACTGCCGGTGGACGGGCGGACTCTAAGTTGGTCGTCAGTTACTTGTATGGAACTTGGTAAGCCCGTATCTCTCCTGCCTATATATAACAGGTAAGCCAATCGCAAGAGAAGCCGAATGAGGTGCGGGTAAAGGATTGCGGAGAAAGCGAACGCTTCCGTGTAATGCGGAGGATAGAGGTTTGAACGTCACCTCATGCGAAAGCAGGCAGACTTCCGCAGGGTAATTCTTTGTGAAACGATTGTAGAACTTTAATGAAATGAAGAAACAGCAAAGGAGCGAGGCGAAAGCCGAGTGTGCATCTTCAGCCAAGGATAACACTACATGGAAAGACATTGACTTTCATAAGTGTGAATGCAAGGTTAGAAAGCTGCAAATCCGAATAGCAAAGGCTCATACAGGAAAGAGGTACAACAAGGTGAAAGCCTTGCAGTTCCTACTTGTCACTTCGTTCGAAGCCAAGGCATTGGCGGTAAGGAAAGTGACATCCAATAAAGGTAAACGCACGGCAGGGGTTGACCACATAAAGTGGGATACCGATGCCAGGAAAATAGAAGCTATACGTTCTTTGACACGGAGAGGATATAAAGCCCTCCCATTGAAAAGGGTTAACATACCTAAGACAAACGGCAAGACAAGACCGTTGGGAATACCGACCATGAAAGACAGAGCCATGCAGGCGCTGTACCTTATGGCCCTGGAACCCATAACGGAGAATGAAGCGGATGCAAACTCCTACGGATTCAGAAAGTTCAGAAGTACGGCAGATGCGATAGACGCACTCCACAGATGGCTAAGCAAGGATTGCTCTCCCGAATGGATATTGGAGGGAGACATAAAAGGCTGCTTCGACCATATCAGCCATGAATGGCTTCTCGATAACGTACGAATCGACAGGCAGATATTAAGGAAATGGCTTAAAAGTGGAGTTGTATTCAACAAGCTACTTCAACCGACTATTGAAGGTACACCGCAGGGTGGCATCATATCACCGACACTTGCAAATGCAACTCTTGACGGTATGGAAAGAATGCTCAAAGAGAAGTATAAGGCAAGTTGCGTGAATGGAAAGATGTACTGCCCCAAAGTCAATCTCGTAAGATATGCGGATGACTTCATTGTCACAGCTGACAGAAAGGAGACATTACTTGAAATAAAGGGAATGTTGACAGCCTTTTTAAAGGAAAGAGGACTTACACTATCCGAAGAGAAGACACTGATAACACATATCAGTGAGGGATTTGATTTCTTAGGCTTCAATGTACGGAAGTATAACGGAACATTGTTAATAAAGCCGTCAAAGAAAAGTCAGAAACGTTTCACTGACAAACTGCATGAGGTTGTGCTGACCAAAGGTAAGGCACTATCACAGCAGGAGTTGATAGAGAAGCTAAATCCTATAATAAAGGGATGGGGTAACTACTACAGCCATGTGGTATCAAAGAAAGTGTTCTGCCGATACGACCATATCTTAATAAATCAACTGAAAAGATGGTCATATCGCAGACATACCAATAAGTCAAGGGAATGGATAAGGAAGAAGTATTTTATCCATGAAAGTGGCAGGAACTGGATTTTCGGTTTTGAATATGTATGTGGAGGAATAAAGGAGAAGTTCACATTAGATAAACTGACTGATATTCCAATCAAGCGACACATAAAGATAAAATGCGAAGCCAATCCGTTTGACCCATTATGGGACGAATACTTCGAAAGACGGAAACTCAAGAGTGCCCGTCAACGTGCATGAAGAAAACCTTATCGGAAACAAGTCATCGCAAGATGATTATGAGCCGATTTAATTTTATGAGAATTAAATTTAGAATTATCGGAGCTGTATGCGGTGAAAGTCGCACGTACAGTTCTTAATGGGGAAAGCGGCAGTAATGCCGCCGACCTACATAACAAAACGGCAATATATTTGGAATTAAACTTTAATTCATGAAACACCGGCCTTAGTTCAACAGAAGTCGAAGGAACACAAGCATTGTCTATTACCTGTATATGTTTCAACAAATTACCCTTTATGTCATAAATGCGTATCAAATTCTGATGAAGATAGAAATCACATACACAATCATGGGCAACATCTCCGGCTGTCAGTTTATAATTAGTAAAGAATCGCCTCTCTTCATTCTCTGATTTCCGGGGAAATTCTCCAAAAGAACTATATCCGCCATTCTTATATATAATATGTTCACCGGTGCTTCCGTTTGTCAAACCTGCCAATATGTAGTAATCATCCCCCAATCTTACTAATTGATTGATAGCATCAGGAAGAGTGATATCATTATTCCTTTTTATTACCAGCGTTTTATCCTCAAAGCAAACTTCTCGCTCTATATCAGAGTCCAAGATAAAGAAGCTGCTATCGGTAGAAGCGTAATAATCACGTCGCGGATTTATTAACTCATTAGGGCCATTCCCTTTCCTGCCACATGAAAACAAATGAGCAAAATCATCACGGTCCCAAATGGAATAAATGGAGTCCTTCAATTTGGGCTCCATTATAATCAGGTAGTTCTGCCAAACATTTATGCTAAGAGGATATATTAATAAACTGTCAGTGGGATATAATTTGAAAGATAACTGTTCAACCTCTATGTCTTGCAAACATATTGAATCTTTCTTATATTCATCACAACAGCATAAAAGGAATAATATACCGCATAAATATAATTTAAATCGTGTTCTCATACTCAGTCATAACAATCATAAAAGCATTACATTTCTCCCTGCCTGCAACTTACATCTTTCAGTTTCCCCTGAAATCCATTCAGCGTATCTCCTATCTGCTGCAAAGGAAAGACCAAGGTTTCTTGATAGCGCATCTCATCCATCGACTTATATTTGGGATTATAAACCCGCATGGTTCTGCCTTCCAGGCGCTCCTGCAATTTACCGTCCACATACAGGGAAGTGCCCTTGTAATCTCCTTCGATGCGGATGGAAGACCATCTGCCGGCCGGAAGACGATAAGAATTAAACACAAATGTGTAACCGTCGCGAGAGAAGGCAATCCGCCCCGTATTCTCCCAGTTTGTATATACCGTGGCATGAGCGCCTTTAAACAGCACACCGCTGATATTCGTCTTTTCGTCCGGACAGATTTTGAATTCCACCGTATAGGGATAACCCACTTCCTGCAAAGCTGTCTGAACCGTATCCTTACCGGTAAAGAGCAGTTCCTTGCCGGGAACCGTCAGGGCGACATCTTTATTGGGAGAAATTTTACCCGACAGGTTAATGCCCGGCGCTTCGGGCATCTCTTTGCAAAGAGCCTCAAATGCTTTATAAGGCACTTGTTTGTTGTCTCCCTTCCACAGTCTTTCGGTCAGCACCTGAACGGCCGGAAAAGCACGGATATGCACATCCTGTTGCGAAATACCGTTACCACACTGGTCATTCCATACGGCAAACATTCCGCCCAATACCCCCGGAGTGCCTTCGGGAAGTGTCTGCTTGCGGTTTATCATCCAGGGAGTCCATGTCTCATACAGCCATTGATGGTCCAAAAACTCGCGATAGTAGCCCGCACCGGGCACAATATACAGATAGGTATCGCAAGTATTGATAAGCTTATATCCATCTTTTAAAGATACTTCCGGATCTACCCAGTCATACGACCACGCATTTACCGTTACTCCCTCTGCCTTTACAGGAGTCTTTCCGGGAAGCCATTTCAAGCCTCCCCACATACGCGGAGTCTTACCATACTTCTCAATGTACTTCAAGTAGCGGTCAGTGAAATAACGATACTGCTCGGCTTCTTTCTTATTGTATTCATCCGTACCGATATGCACATCAGGGCCTATAAACACGGGATTCTCTCCTCCGATATACTCGTCCAGCAACGAATCTACAAAATGATAGGTTTCCTCCTTATACAAATCCAAATGGTCCATGCCATACTCTTTGCTGCCTATTTCGGGCTTATAGTGGGTGAACGCCAATGAATGGGCAGGAATGTCTATTTCAGGAATCACATTCACCCCATATTCCATACCCAGCCGTTGCAAATCGGTAAACTCTTTCTTGGTATACGAGCCGTCTTTTGCGGTCAGACCGGGAAAACGTTCACTTTCAAGACGGAATGCAGCATAAGTCTTGTTCCAGTCATTGTCAAAGAACTGAGGAAAGCCGTTATCGTTCAGATGAATCTGGAACTCATTCATCTTATAGAAAGAAAGTATCTTCACATATTGCTTCAAATAGTCCAATGTAAAGAACTTGCGACCGGCATCAATCATAAAGCCACGGTTAGGAAATAAAGGGAAGTCGCGTGCCGTTCCTTTCGAAATCTTTCCCTGCTGCTTATAAAGCATCTGTAGCAGCGTACGGGTTCCCCAGAACACTCCCTTTCGGGTGGGCGCTTCAATCCTGGCATACCGGTTCACCGACAGTTTATAGCCTTCATCACCCAACTCCTTGTCCGGCTTCATCAAAGCCATATAAATATCATTTTTGCCCGGTTTGCCGATTTTCACGGAATAGTTCCACCCCATCATCATGCTCAAGTCATCTGCCAATATCTCGGCGGTAGACAAAAGCACAGCCTCATCAGCAGGGTTGACGACAATATTACCTTCGGCAGGAAGAGCCAGTTTGCCACTGCCACCTTTCCATTGCTGAAGAGCGGGAATTACTTGGGGACACGGTTCTTGTGCAGAAATCGCGCAACATGCTATCCACAGACAGCATAGAATAAAAAAATTTTTCATAAGCATTGAGGTTTAAAAAAAGGTTGTATCAAAAGTATATACCGTTGACGATTTGACAGCATCATCAACGCTTTGACACACCTCCGACTATTTTCTTGATATCATTCAGTTTATTCAAAGCTTCAAGAGGAGTCAGATTATTGACATCCAAATTCAGAATCTCATCACGTACCTGACACAGTACGGGGTCGTCCAGTTGGAAGAAACTAAGCTGCATCCCATCTCGACCGGAAGCTATCTCCGCCGTCGGTTTGGCAATTCCCTGCTGACGGTTGTCCGTCTCCAATTGGTGTAGGATATCGTTTGCACGTTTCACGATACTCTTCGGCATACCGGCCATTTTCGCCACATGGATACCAAAAGAGTGCTCACTGCCTCCCCTCTCCAACTTACGCAGAAAGATGACTTTATTATCGACCTCCTTCACCGATACATTGTAGTTTTTAATGCGTTTGAAGGATTTCTCCATTTCATTCAGCTCATGATAGTGAGTAGCAAAAAGCGTACGCGCCTTTGCACGCGGATGTTCATGGATGTGCTCCACAATCGCCCATGCAATAGAGATGCCATCGTAAGTGGAAGTCCCCCGGCCCAACTCGTCAAACAGCACCAGACTGCGTGGAGAAAGGTTGTTCAGGATATCTGCTGCCTCATTCATTTCTACCATAAAGGTAGACTCTCCCACCGATATATTATCGCTGGCACCCACACGGGTGAATATCTTATCCACCATACCGATACGGGCGCTCTCTGCAGGAACAAAACACCCGATTTGCGCCAACAGCGTAATCAATGCCGTCTGGCGAAGCAAAGCCGATTTACCTGCCATATTAGGTCCCGTGATAATGATAATCTGCTGACTGTCGGTATCCAGATACACATCATTGGCAATGTACTTCTCTCCCACCGGAAGCTGTTTCTCTATCACCGGATGGCGTCCCTGCTTAATATCCAGCACATCACTGTCCTCTACTATCGGACGGATGTACTTATTCGCTTCGGCAACATTGGCAAAAGCAAGCAGACAGTCCAGACGGGCTATCTGATTGGCATTTATCTGAATGGCAGGGATATATTCGGCAAGGGAAAGAACCAAATCATTATAAAGCTTGGTTTCGAGTGCCATAATCTTATCTTCCGCACCCAGAATCTTTTCTTCGTATTCCTTCAGCTCCTGTGTGATATAACGCTCTGCATTCACCAACGTCTGTTTGCGAATCCACTCGGCAGGCACTTTGTCCTTATGTGCATTACGCACCTCTATATAATAACCGAATACATTGTTATAGGCAATCTTCAAGCTGGGGATGCCGGTCTGGTCACTCTCACGCTGCTGCAACTGCAACAAATAATCCTTCCCCGAGAAAGCAATGCGGCGCAACTCGTCCAGCTCTTCACTGACTCCATCGGCTATCACACCTCCCTTGTTCACCAGCAACGGAGGATCATTCTTTATCTCTTTGGCTATTTTCTCGCGTATATTAAGACAGAGATTGAGTTGTTCACCAATACGCCGCAAACTGTCATTATCGGCATTCAGGCAAGCATTCCTGATAGGCTCGATGGCTTGCAGCGCCACCTTCAGCTGAACCACCTCACGCGGAGAGATACGTCCCACGGCAGCCTTGGACACGATGCGTTCCAAATCACCGATGAGATGCATTTTCTCTTCTATGAACTCTTTAAAATCCGGTTCGCGGAAGAAATACTCCACCACATCCAAACGTTCATTGATAGGCTTCTCATCCTTCAATGGAAACACCACCCAGCGTTTCAGCAGACGTGCTCCCATCGGACTGATGGTTTTGTCGATAACATCCAGCAGGCTCGTACCACCATCATTCATACTGCCCAGCAATTCCAGACTTCGGACAGTGAATTTATCCAAGCGCACATAGCGGTCTTCCTCAATACGCGAAAGCGAAGTGATATGGCCGATTTGATAATGTTGCGTCATGTCCAGATATTGCAGAATGGCACCCGAAGCGATGATGCCGTTCTTAAGATGCTCCACACCAAAGCCTTTCAAATTCTTTGTTTCAAAATGTTTCAGCAGCTTCTCGCGGGAAGAAGTCTCGGTAAACACCCAGTCTTCCAGCTCAAACGTAAAGAACTTATTGCCGAAGTTACCTTCGAACATTCCCCGCTTTCCACGTTCAAACAAAATTTCTTTGGGAGCAAAGTTATTCAACAGCTTATCCACATAGTCAAACGGTCCTTCCGCCGTTAGAAACTCACCTGTAGAAATATCCAAAAAAGCAACACCACACGCAGACTTGCCGAAATGAACTGCCGCCAAAAAGTTATTTTCTTTATACGAAAGCACATTGTCATTGATGGCAACCCCCGGAGTCACCAATTCGGTAATACCCCTCTTCACCAGCTTCTTTGTCAGCTTCGGGTCTTCCAACTGGTCGCAAATGGCCACACGCTTACCGGCACGTATCAGTTTCGGCAAATAAGTATCCAAAGCGTGATGCGGGAAGCCCGCCATTTCCACACTCTTACCTTGTCCGTTGGCACGCTTGGTCAGTGTAATTCCCAGTATTTCAGAAGCAACAACAGCATCTTCGGAATAGGTTTCATAGAAATCTCCACACCTGAAAAGCATAATCGCATCGGGATGCTTTGCCTTCAACTCAAAAAACTGCTTCATCATCGGGGTTAAAACCACATCGTTTGCCACTGTTGTATCCTTTCTTTTTAAAATTCTTAAATGTCGGACAAAGATAGCAAATCGACTTTTGATTTTAAAAAAGTGAAAGGAAAAGTTTTACACTATTTATCCTTTCCGCAGCTACACAATATCTACAATAATCTTTGCTTCTTTCAATTTTCGGAGCATCTTTGCTTCTTTCATTGAGCGTGCCGGCATCTTGCCATGAGCCAACCGCCATACTTTCCACGGAGTAACCTGATACTTGAATGCCAGACTACAATAAACAATATATACCCAATAAATACCAAAATATTAACCGCATAGTCATTTTATTGTTTATATCTTTGTGCACATAAACAAATAAAGACAATGAAAAAGATAGAAGTAAAAGAGCTGAAAGACAACATGTTTGAGACAATCAGCAAAGAATGGATGCTGGTAACCGCCGGTACAAAAGATAAATTCAATACAATGACTGCCAACTGGGGCGGCATCGGATTCTTATGGAACAAGCCGGTAGCCTTCATTTTTATCCGCCCCGAACGCTACACGTTCGATTTCATAGAGCAGAATGATTATCTCACTCTCTCTTTCTTGGGCGAAGAGCATAAGGATGTTCATAAAATTTGCGGTTCTAAGTCAGGGCGAGACATAGATAAAGTGAAAGCAACAGGACTTCAACCCTTATTCACCGAAAATGGAAGTATTACTTTTGAACAGGCCCGGCTGACCTTTGAGTGCAAGAAACTGTATGCCGATATGATTAAGCCGGAAGACTTTATCGACCAAAGCATTATCGACCGATGGTATGGAGAAGCACACGGAGGCTTTCACAAAATGTATGTGGTAGAGATTGTCAATGTATTGGAGGCAATCTCATAAAACGCGCGGCTGAGTTCCTAAAATGGAAAGCATATATCCTGTTCTTGGCACAGTTTCCAAGGACAGGCTCTCGTCTTCCGACAGATATTTCCGCAGTCTCGCCACATAGTTATTCAAACTCTGCTCGCTGCCGGAAGTACCCTCCCACAGCTCCTGCACTATCTGTTCGCGACTTACTGTTTGATTCATGTTCTGTGCCAACAATTTCAGCAGTTTATATTCAAAATCAGTCAGCCTTCTCACAGGTTCCTCGCCTTTGAACAACATACTGTCTCCGGCTCTCAGATTGAACATTCCGATGGATAGTCCTTTCGGATGAAAACATGGCGTGTGCCTGCGTATGTAAGCCACCAACTCCTCCATTTCGAAAGGCTTTCGCAGATAAGCGATGCCACCTGCATCCAGCGCCCTTGCCACTTCCGAACCGGCTATGTGTGAAGAGACAAATAAAACCGGTGTATCGGGAGCCGTCAGCTTGAGTTCCGCAACGGCATCTATTCCATTCTTCTCTCCTATCTCTACATCCAGCACCATTATGTCCGGCTGCATTTCCTGAACCACACCCTGAATCCCTACCAGCGTAGTGCAATACTCCGCAGCATAGCCCGAAGCCCTTAATGCCAAAATCACCACTTGACCCAATGCGATGTCATCGTCTACAAACAAAACTTTTGTCTTCTCCATCCGTCTTTTCTCCTTTCAATCAACGACATGGAATAATGAATGTAAAAGTGCTTCCTTCACCTTCGGCACTCTTCACCATTATCTCCCCTCCATGTTCATTTATAATATATTGGGATTGCGCCAATCCTATGCCGTAACCCTTCTGCTGTTGCTCTTCGCTTCGGGGGACCCGATAGAACTGGGTGAACAATTTCTTCTGATGGCATGGGGCGATACCCCAACCATTGTCTTTGACAGATACACGCAACCGCTCATTCACAATGGAGAGCGAGACCTCTATCCTCACTCCTGCATCCGAATATTTCAAGGCATTCTCCATCAGGTTACGAATCACGTTCTCTATATACATACCGTCGGCCATTACCTGCAAACCCGCAGGAAGCTCATTGATGATGCAGATGGTATGGGGCTTGCCCGGATAGAGGCAGGACAACTCCTTCTTCACTCCCTCTGCCATTTCCGGAACATCGATCAGGCTTTTATTCAATACCACCTGATGACGGTCCATGCGTGCGGTCATTAATAAGGCTTCTATATTGGAAATCAAACGCCTAACACCCGCTTTACTCGTTTCAAGCATCTCCTTGGTCTCTTTGTCGGGTGCTGTCTGTTTCAACCACCCCATCATCGTAATAACACTGTTCAATGGAGACTTCAAATCATGAATAGTGCCATTGATGGTCATCTCCCTCTTGCGAAGCAATGCTTCCTTCCGGCGAATGGCAGTCAGCTGGAAAAACAGACAAAGCAATACCAGCAACATCATGCAGGCAGAAAGAGCCAGCGTCCAAAGCTGATGTCTTAGAAAATGAGACATAGGAATATCTGCCTTTATCTGAAGATATTGCAAGCCTTTTGTGCCAATAGGATGAAGCTGAGATACATAATCAGGCGTATGGCTTTCCAAGTCTCCAACAGAAGAAATCATTACGGTGTCTTTATCATAAAGAAAGAATTGATGAGGATGACGGACAATGCTGTCTGACGCACGCCAAAGACTGTCCAAAGTGTTTAAATTCAAGGGAAAACCAGCTGCTTGCAAAATATCCTGCTCCAACCCATGAATTCTTTCCGCAGCAAATTTACCTGCAGCAATCTGTTTGACAGTGGTTGAACGAATCATATCTGCATCTTGAGGTGACAAACGAACAGTATCCGGCTTTTGTAACTTTATCTCCGATGAGTATTCCTCGGTAGTAGGTATCATGCTTATAGACTGCAAGACTCTTCGAATCCATTTCTCGTCTTCTATTGCCTTTTCTGTTTCCATCTCTATCTTGATTATATTTTCAGTTACATACTGATTATACAAGCCCCAAATGTATTTAGCTTGTAAACAGACTGTTGCAACTATGGCAATGAATGTGATATAATAATATTTCTTCATCTTATAATCAATTCTACAGGACAAAGATAATTGTTTCCAGTCAAAAAGATTATAAAATGATTATGTTTTTATTATAAACGCTCCATACAGAACTACTTACCTTTGCAATAGCAAAACTTAAAAAACAATTGATATGACAAAAACACTCATTACACTCCTTTTGGGAGTCATATACAGTTGGCCGGCTATAAGCATGGCACAAGAGGTGGATAATCTGAAAATAGAAGTCACCGGTTCCGTTATCGACAGCCTGAATAATGAACCCATACCATACGCTTCTGTCAGCGCTCTCCTAATGCCCAATCAAACCTGCATTGCAAGAACTGTCCCACACCGTAACGGAACCTTTTTACTGAAATTAAATAAAGATTCTCAATACGCTATAATCATATCCTGTATAGGAATGAAGACCGTAACAAAGAATATAAAGACCGGAACATCTCCTATTAACCTCCATCATATTATGCTGGAAGAAGATTCACAACAGTTGGGAGAGGTGGAAGTCATAGCAAAGAAGCAGCGCATATCACTGACCGACAATGGTTTCTCTTACAGTTTTAAGAACGACAAGACTCTTTTGGTCGAAAACCTTCTTTATGCAATGAAAAAAGTGCCGCTTGTCTCTGTAAGCGGTGATGGAACGCTTTCCGTAAAAGGAGGTTCAAATTATGTCATTTATCTGAATGGAAAACCCTATACTTTGGCCAACTCCAATCCGAAAGAAGTATTACAAAGCATTCCGGCCTCATCCATAGAAAAGGTGGAAGTCATCACCAACCCGGACTTGCGATATGGCATGTCAGAGGGTGGCTCTATTCTAAACATCATCACCCTGAAAAACCAACCTAATAACTACCGCATCATTCTGAATGCCGGCGGAAATACACATCCTGCGGAAAATGCCGGCGTAAACATTCTTTTTACTAAAGATAAACTATCGGCTTCTTTCGGTTACAGTTTCAATAATACACAGCTCGACCACGTACCATCATCGTCCTATACAGAAACATTTCTGAATGAAACGGATAAAACAGTCACCACACAGGAATGGGAAACAGACGGAAATATAACAAATCATCTGATAAAAGGACTATTGGAATACAACATAGATACACTGAACTCTGTCTATGCTGATGCCAACTTCATGCTACAAAGGATTAACATGAACACAATATATAACAATAATTACCAAACACCCTCAAATCCTTATTATCACTCGAATGTATTTGACAAAATAAACCAACACGACGGTGCCCGTGAGATTAATCTGTCATACAGAAACTTATATCCACACAAGAAAAGAGAACGGTTCTTATTAACCTATCGATATGCATTCAACCCGGATAATAAGAAAAACAATGTGACTGAACGCTCCTTCACTGACTCTGAAAATAAAGACAGTTATAATGAATACATCCACAAAGCCAATACAAAAGGTGGATTAACCGAACACACGGTACAAGCTGATTATACTATTCCACTGAATAAGCATACTCTTTCTATAGGAGCAAAAGATATTTATAGAAGGAGCACGTCCAGTCCATTATATTATGAGTGGAATCCCGAAACAGGGACATGGATAGAGGGAAACAAATATGCGCAGAACGAGATAGATAAGTTCAAACAAAAACAGAATATATGGGCTGCTTATTTATCTTACCAGCTACGCCTTAATCAATTTTCCTTCAGTGCCGGTGCTCGTATAGAAAATACTTATAACAAAATAGAGTACAGCAATGAAAAGGAGAATGAGTACTCCTATCACACATTCGACTGGATACCCCGTTTGTTCCTATCCTATACTTTATCACAATATTCCAGTCTTTCTTTATCATATTCTTCACTGATAAAACGTGCTTCCATCTGGCAGATGAACCCATATCAGCAGCAAGTTGATGAATTCTCTGTAGAATATGGTAATCCCGATATCCGCTCGGAAAAAATAAACCAAATGAACTTATCCTACTATTATTTCTCTAACTCTGTCACTTTTGCCACATGGCTGGACTACTCAAACACAGACAATGCTATCGTCAGATATCCATCCCAACAGAATGAGAAAACAATAGCATATACTTACGACAACTTAGGAAGCTATAATAAAATAACAGGTTCTATCTATATTAGTTATAGCCCCACAGAAGCATTGTCCTTCAATATCAACGGCAGAGTAGGTAAAACCTATATGAAATCTACGCGACTTGATTTCAAGCAACATGCCACGCACTATTCTTTAAATTTAAGCGGAGACTGGAATTTGAAGAATGATTGGACAATAGGAGCACAATGGGGTATTTTTCAGCAAGAACCTGAAATGCAAATAGCATATAATAAGTTCCAAAAGTATTCCTGCTATGTACAGAAACGAATGTTAGACAATAAATTGAACATCAGATTAAATATTAACAGCCCCTTTAGAAATGAGAAATATCGTGAAGCCGTACAGCATGTGCAAAATAGTAATTTTTCAAGGCAAACACGATTTGGTATCGTCGCACGCAGTGTAATGATTGATTTGTCTTATTCATTTGGGTCAGGAAAAACCTCGGCGAAACGAAAAGTCATAATTAATAATGATGACCTTCTTCAAAACACAGGTGTTCGCTGATATCAATACAATTGCCAGCAAGACAGATAGGAATGGCGCAGGAAATACAGAAAAAAACAGACTCTAAGTTTTTTCCTTTCTACCACCAACACGATTCCATGCAGTGCGGCATTGCCTGCCTGCAAATGATATGCAAATACCATGGGAAAGAGTATTCACAAGATACTCTTTCCCGCTACTGCTTTGCTACCAACGAAGGCGTGTCGCTGCTGGGCATCAGCGAAGCGGCAACCCGACTGGGACTGCACACCACGTGCGGACGGGTAACAACAGAACAATTACACAAAGCCCCCCTGCCCTGTATCCTGCATTGGAACCAAAATCATTTTGTAGTACTCTACCAGATAAAGAAAGGTAAAATATGCTACATTGCAGATCCCGGCAAAGGACTTGTAACCTATGACAACAGGGAATTTAAAGAATATTGGCTCAGTACCCGGTCTAATGGAGAGGAAAAAGGAATAGCCATGTTTTTACAGCCTACACCTGCCTTTTATAAGCAGCAGGAAGAAACAACAAAAGACAAACGCTCTTTTTGTTTCCTGCTGGGTTACCTCAGACAATACCGACGCTACTTCGGACAAATCATACTGGGGGCATTAGTGGGCTGTCTGCTGCAACTTATCTTTCCATTCCTCACGCAAGCGATTGTAGATGTGGGCATCGTCCATCAAAATCTGAACTTTATCTACCTCATCCTGTTGGGGCAACTGGTGCTGACCATCAGTCGCGCTTCGGTCGACTTTATCCGCCGATGGATTTTGCTGCATATCAGTATGCGAATCAATATTTCGTTGGTTTCCGACTTTTTCATCAAATTGCTTAAACTCCCTATGTCGTTCTTCGACACCAAACTGATGGGTGACCTGATGCAACGCATGAACGACCATAACAGGATAGAGAAGTTCCTCACCACCCAAATGCTGAACGTCACGTTCTCACTGCTCAGTTTCGTGGTGTTCGGCTGTGTATTATTCAGTTATAATCTGACCATTTTCTGCATCTTTCTGCTGGCAAGCGTTCTTTATGCTTTATGGATTGCCTTGTTTCTGGGAAAAAGAAAAATTCTGGATTATGAATTATTCGAAAAACAGGCAGAAAACAGCAACAAGACCTACCAATTCATCACTGCCATGCAGGAGATTAAGCTGCAAGACTGCGAGCAACGCCGGCGATGGGAATGGGAAGATGTACAGGCGGATCTGTTCGGCGTGCAAATGAAAAGTTTGAAGCTGCAACAAACACAGGAGGCCGGAAGCATATTCATCAACGAAGTGAAAAATATAGTGATAACCGTGGTTGCCGCTACCGCCGTCATCCACGGACAAATGACACTGGGTATGATGCTGGCAGTGCAATACATCATCGGACAACTGAACAGTCCGGTGGAACAATTGATGAGCTTCCTTTATTCATTGCAAGATGTGAAAATCAGTCTGGAACGCATCAATGAAATTCATAAAATGAAGAATGAAGAGAATGAGCACAGGCTATTGAACGAAATACCCGGTATCTCCAATGACCTTTCTTTTGAGCATGTCGGCTTCAAATATGACCCCCACAGCCCGAAAATGACCATAGAAGATGTAAGCCTCACCATCCCCGAAACGAAAGTGACTGCCATAGTGGGTGCTTCGGGCAGTGGAAAAACCACCTTGCTGAAACTGTTGCTGGGGTATTATCCTGTAATGAACGGAGAAATAAAAATAGGAGAAGCCAACCTGAACAGCTTCAACCTGAAATGGTGGCGCAGACAGTGCGGGGTAGTAATGCAAGACGGAGTGATATTCTCCGAATCCATTGCCCGAAACATCGCCGTAGACGACGGAGACATAGATGGAGAAAGACTGCTGCGCGCCGTAGAGATAGCCAATATAAAAGAATTCATCATGAGTCTGCCCATGCGGTTCAGCACCATGATAGGCAGAGACGGAATCGGATTGAGCCAGGGACAGAAACAACGTATACTGATAGCCCGTGCGGTCTATAAAGATCCGTTATATATCTTTCTGGACGAAGCCACCAATGCCTTGGATGCCAAGAACGAACGCACCATAGTCGAGAATCTGGATCAGTTCTATAAGGGAAGAACAGTCGTGGTGGTAGCCCACCGGCTCAGCACCGTAAAAAATGCCCACCAAATTATCGTGTTGGATAAAGGACGTATAGTGGAGACAGGTAATCATGCTTCACTGATAGAGAAAAAGGGGGCCTATTACAATCTTGTAAAAAACCAATTAGAACTGGGTAATTAGAAAAAGGAGAAAATTATGGCAGATTTCAATAATATAGAACTAAGAAGTGAAAAGGTAAGGAACATCATCGGCAAAGTACCACCCGAAATCATACGCACCGGAATAGGCGATATCACCGTCATTCTACTGATATTAATATTGGCGGCATTCTTTATTCCTTATCCTGAAAATATCAAGGCCACAGCCACCGTAACAGGAACTGATGTAACCGGCTGCATTCATGCCGAAGTGCTTATTCCCTACCGATACATTACAAAAGTGAAGAAAGAAATGCCTGTAGAGATGGAATTCGAAGGATATGAAGCAGGCCGGTATGGTTATCCACATGGGAAAATAGTGAACTGCGCGAATACAATAACCGTAATGGAAGGAAATAATTTCTTCAAAGCCGAAATAATAATAAACAATAAGCATGCTTCTTATCCCATCCTTAAAGATATGAAATGTAGTGCCTCTATCTTGCTTTCAGACGAAAGTATAGCTTACCATATCTTTCCGGCGCTAGGGCATTAAACTTTCAGAAAGATCTCAGCCTCTTCAAAAAAGTTCTTGAAACGCATAATGGCGAAAATCCGTTTCTTCCTACCTCCTTTCATCTACCGCTGAAACGCCCTGCTGATGGGGGTTCCGGTTGTGAAGGAATATCGTGTCATCCCCCTTTCAGCCTCCTTTCATTCATAAAACTTCTTCCGGCTTTTGAACTTTTTCGATAACGCTTTCATTTACGGTAGTCTAAAAAGAGGTGTAGAAAGTACACAAGGGAATTGCTGAAGACAGCTTGTGAAGGGACTCGGGAAGCACGGCTGAAAGGAGAATGAGGGGATGTGCTGTCATTCTTAACCTATTGATTGCTAATGTATTTTGGCTAATATGTAAGGATGAAGGGAAAAGAAGGAATGACCGACTTGGTGAGGGTGGTTCCATCTTCCCTTACATAAA
>ENA-OPBL01000960-OPBL01000960.1-human-gut-metagenome-genome-assembly--contig:-NODE-960-length-27765-cov-17.317250_pt1 | contig 27765 bp, 22 predicted proteins | sample MGYA00241073_ERZ501461 | MGnify/ENA primary metagenome ERZ501461 (study PRJEB25962, sample SAMEA2042630) | human gut metagenome | biome: human gut; feature: human-associated habitat; material: faeces... | reverse complement strand
TCAGCCCCGTGGGCGACGGCACCGCCATCATGGAGTTCTCCGGCAAGGAGCTGGTGCGCGGCGAGCCCGATGCTTCTTCGTTCCCTTCCGGCGGCCTGCGTGCCACCTGTGAGGCCCGCGGCTACACCGCATGGGACCCCACCAGCTACGCGTTCGTCAAGGACGATGTGCTCTGCATCCCCACCGCGTTCGTCAGCTACACCGGCGAGGCTCTGGATAAGAAGACCCCTCTGCTCCGCTCCATGAACGCGCTGTCCAATCAGGCCATCCGCATCCTGAAGCTCTTTGGCAAGGACGTGGATTACGTTTCCACGACTGTCGGCCCCGAGCAGGAATACTTCCTTATTAAAAAAGAGGACTACGAGGCACGCCAGGACCTGATCCTGACCGGCCGTACCCTGTTTGGTGCTCCCTCCGCCAAAGGCCAGGAGCTGGAAGAGCATTACTTCGGCGTCATCCGCCCCGAGGTCTCCGCGTTCATGAAAGAGCTGGACGAAGAGCTGTGGAAGCTGGGCGTTCCCGCCAAGACCAAGCACAACGAGGTTGCTCCCTGCCAGCATGAGCTGGCCCCCATCTTTGACACCACCAATGTTGCCATCGACCACAACCTGCTGACCATGGAGATGATGAAGAAGATCGCTCCCAAGTATGGTCTGGTCTGCCTGCAGCACGAGAAGCCCTTTGAGGGTGTCAACGGCTCCGGCAAGCACAACAACTGGTCCATGAGCACCTCCACCGAGAACCTGCTGGATCCCGGTGACACCCCCATGGAGAACCTGCAGTTCCTGGTCTTCCTGGCTGCTGTCATCAAGGCCGTGGACGAGTATGCCGACCTGCTCCGCACCTCCGTGGCTACCCCGGGCAACGATCACCGTCTGGGCGCCAACGAGGCACCTCCGGCCATCATTTCCATCTTCGTGGGCGAGGAACTGGAAGCTGTCATCGACGCCATCGCTTCCGATTCTCCCTACGCCGGCCCTGTCAAGATGAAGATGGACCTGGGCGTGGACGTCCTGCCCAAGTTCAGCAAGGATACCACTGACCGCAACCGTACTTCTCCGTTCGCTTTCACCGGCAACAAGTTTGAGTTCCGTATGCCCGGCTCTGCCGAGAACCTGAGCGACTGCAACACCATCCTGAACACCGCTGTCGCCAAGGAGCTGAAAGGCTACGCCGACGAGCTGGAGGGGGCCGAGGACTTTACCAGCGCTGCTATCGCTCTGGTCAAGCGCACCATCCGCGACCACCGCCGCGTCATCTTCAACGGCAACGGTTACACCGCCGAGTGGGAAGCCGAGGCGGAAAAGCGCGGTCTGCCCAACAAGAAGAACACCCCGGCTGCCCTGCCCGCCCTCATCGAGCCGAAGAACATCCAGCTCATGGAAGACTTTGGCGTCCTGACCAAGGTGGAGATGGAAAGCCGTTACGAAGTTGAGATGGAGCACTACTCCAAGATCATCAACATCGAAGCCCTGACCATGCTGGAGATGGCCCGCAAGCAGCTGCTGCCCGCTGTCAACTCCTACATGAGCGAGGTTGCCAACACGGCTGCCTCCAAGCTGGCCGTCAGCGAGGCCATCAGCGTCCGCAGCGAGACCAAGACCCTGCAGAAGCTCTCCGCCGACGCCGACGCCATGAGTGACGCCATCGACACCCTGCAGGCTGCCGTGGATGCCGCCAAGGCTCTGCCCACTGAGACCGAGAAGGCCGTTGCTTTCCACTCTGACGTCATCCCCGCCATGGACGCCCTGCGTGCCGCGGCAGACGATGCCGAGACCATCTGCGGCGAGGACTACTGGCCCCTGCCCAGCTACAGCAAGATGCTCTATTACGTCTGATTGTTTCGGTAATCCTGCATCGGTGAGGCTGTAAGTAATCTGCCATTCTCCTTTTCCTATTTCTTACACCAGCCTAAAGACCTGCTTCCTGATCGAAGCAGGCCTTTAGGCGTTTTTATGGGAAGTTTCAGTCTTTTCCAATTTCGTCAGCAAATACCATGATGATCCGCTGCGGGGCGTGGTTCTCTGCAGCGCGGAGGTGTGTTATGAGCTATACGACTCAGCAGGACGTGCTTGATTTTGTGGAGGACAACAACGTCAAATTCGTCCGCTTTGCGTTCTGTGATATCTTTGGCAACCAGAAAAACATTGCCGTGCTGGCCAGCGACCTGACCAAGGCCCTGGAGGACGGCGTCTGCTTTGACGGCAGTGCCATTGCCGGTTTTATGCATGTGGAGGAGAGCGACCTTGTCCTCCGCCCGGACCTGTCCACCATGTGCATCCTGCCCTGGCGTTCTACCGAGGGCCGGGTGATGCAGTTTTTCTGCGATGTGGAAAAACCGGACAGCGCCCCCTTTGGCGGCAACTGCCGCGGCTTTCTACGGGACATAAACCGCCGCTTCAAACGGCTGGGCCTGACCTGCAACGTGGGTGCCGAATGTGAGTTTTACCTGTTTGAAAACGACGACCATGGCCGCCCCACCCGGGTGCCCATTGATTTTGGCGGCTACTTTGATGTAGCCCCGCTGGACGCCGGTGAAAACCTGCGCCGGGACATCTGCCTGACCATGGAGCAGATGGGCATGGCCCCCCAGCACAGCCACCACGAGAACGGCAACGGCCAGAACGAGATCGACTGCCACTACGCAGGCCCCCTCAAGACCGCCGATAACGTGATGATGTTCAAGCAGATCGTCCGGGCGGTGGCCGCCAGTAACGGCCTGCACGCCAGTTTCCTGCCCAAGCCCCTGCCGGACCAGGCGGGCAGCGGCCTGCACATCAACCTTTCCCTCTCCATGGACGGCCACAACCTGTTTGAGGGCGACATTGCCCCGGACAGTATCCCGGGCAGCTTTATGGCGGGCGTGCTGGCCCACAGCCGGGAGCTGACCGCCTTTACCAACCCCCTGCCCAACAGCTACCTCCGCTTTGGCTGCGACGAGGCTCCCCGCTATGTGAGCTGGAGCCGCCAGAACCGCAGTCAGCTGGTGCGCATCCCCCAGGTGCGGGGAGACAACTGCCGCATGGAGCTGCGCAGCCCGGACCCCGCCTGCAACCCCTACCTTTCCATCGGCCTGATCCTGGCCGCCGGCCTGGATGGCATTGAGAACCGGATGGAGCTGCGCCCCCCTGTCAATAAAAACCTGTTCATCCCCTCCGAGGCCGTGGGCCTTGGGCTGGAGACCCTGCCCACCTCTCTGGAAGAGGCCGTGGAAGTGGCAAAGAGCAGCGAGTTCCTGCACAAGTTCCTGCCGGAAGAGCTGGCCAAGCGGTATTATGCAGAGTCGCTCAAGCGCTGCGCCGCCCTGAAAAACGCGGCCGACCCGGCGGAATACGAACGCATCCACTACTTCAACGCGATATAATACCATGCACAAGCGTGTAAGAAAGGAGCAAGCAGGATGGGACGTGCTCTGATCGTCAGCGCCGGCGCAAGCTCCAACGAGTATCTGTGCGCCCGCCTGACGGAGTTGGGATATACCCGGCCCCTCATCGTGCCCAGCGGGGCGGAAGCTCGACGGCGGATGCTGGAATCGGACTTTGAGCTGATCGTCGTCAACGCGCCCCTGCCCGATGAGTTTGGCCACGACCTGTGCGCCACCGCGGTGGAAAAGACCGACGCAGGCGTGGTATTCCTCGTCAAAGCGGCGGCTGCCGAGCAGCTGCTGACCCCCATGAGCGAGCAGGGCGTGCTGCTGGTTTGCAAACCGTTTTCCAACACCCTGTTTCTGCAGGCCATCCACATGGCCGCGGCCAGCAACCACCGGCTGCAGGTGCTGCGGCAGGAGAATGCCCGGATGCAGGAAAAGCTGCAGCAGGTGCGTCTGGTCAGCCGGGCCAAGTGCTGCCTCATCGCGGAGCGTGGAATGAGCGAGGCCGAGGCACACCGCTACATTGAAAAGAATGCCATGGATACCCGGCGGGACCGGGCCGAGATCGCGCAGGAAATCCTTGATTCCTATGACCCATCGGGTGTATAATTCTGTGTTGTATGTTTTTGAGTGGGTGCGGGCTTTACGCAACGCGCACCCCTCCACCGGGAAAGTAAACCATATCAAACGTCCATTAGAGGAGGATATTTTATGGCAGAAAAACAGACCAAGTTTATTTTTGTCACCGGCGGCGTCGTCTCCGGCCTTGGCAAGGGCATTACGGCCGCTTCGCTGGGCCGCCTGCTCAAGTGCCGCGGCCTGAAAGTGGCCAGCCAGAAGCTGGACCCCTATGTCAACGTGGACCCGGGCACCATGAGCCCCCTGCAGCACGGCGAAGTCTTCGTCACCGATGACGGCACCGAGACTGACCTGGATCTGGGCCACTACGAGCGCTTCATTGACGAGAACCTGAACAAATACTCCAACCTGACCACCGGCAAGGTGTACTGGAACGTGCTGAACAAGGAGCGCCAGGGTGCCTACCTGGGCCAGACTGTCCAGATCATCCCCCACATCACCAACGAGATCAAGAGCTACATCTATAATCTGGCTTCTTCCACCGAGGCCGATGTGGTCATTACCGAGATCGGCGGTACCACCGGCGATATCGAGAGCCAGCCGTTCCTGGAGGCCATCCGCCAGGTAGGCCTGGAGCAGGGCCGGGACAACTGCTGCTACATCCATGTGGTGCTGGTGCCCTATATCTCCGGCTCCGATGAGTACAAATCCAAGCCGGCCCAGCACTCCGTCAAGGAGCTGCAGGGCATGGGCGTCAACCCGGACATCATCATCCTGCGGGCCGATGGCAACGTGGGCGGCGAGATCCGCCGCAAGATCAGCACGTTCTGCAACGTCAAGCCTGAGTGCGTCATCGAGAACCTGACGATGCCCAGCCTGTACCAGTGCCCGCTGATGCTCCACACCAACGGCCTGGACGACGTGGTGGTGGACAAGCTCAAGCTGGATGTTCCCCCTGCCGACCTGACCGAGTGGAAGCAGGTGGTCTCCCGCATTGCCACCCGCAGCAAGACCTGTACCATCGCGCTGGTGGGCAAGTACGTCAAACTGCACGACGCTTACCTCTCCGTGATGGAAAGCCTCTACCACGCCGGCTTTGAGAACGACAGCCAGGTGGAGATCCGCTGGGTGGAGAGTGAGGACCTGACCGACCAGGCCGCCTGCAAGGAAGCCTTTGCCGACGTGGACGGCATCATCGTGCCCGGCGGCTTTGGCGACCGCGGCATCGAGGGCATGATCCAGGCCGCCCAGTATGCCCGGGAGAACAACGTGCCCTACTTTGGCATCTGCCTGGGTATGCAGATCATGGTGATGGAGTTTGCCCGCCATGTGCTGGGCTATGCCGACGCCAATTCCAGCGAGTTCACCCCCGATGGTGCCCACAATGTCATTGCCCTGATGGCCGATCAGAAAGGCAACATCCCCAAGGGCGGCACCATGCGTCTGGGCAAGTACCCCTGCAAGGTCCTGCCCGGCACCAAGATGGCTGAGTGCTACGGCGAGAGCGAGATCTGGGAGCGCCACCGTCACCGCTATGAGTTCAACAACGACTTCCGGGAGGAGATGCAGGCCAAGGGTCTGGTCATTTCCGGCACCAGCCCGGACGGCCACCTGGTGGAGACCGTGGAGCTGCCCGGCCGGGCCTTCCATCTGGGTGCTCAGTTCCACCCCGAGTTCAAGAGCCGTCCCAACCGCGCGCATCCCCTGTTCAAGGCATTCATTGCCGCAGCCCTCAAGTACCGCTCTGCGGAGCAGCGCAGCATGATGCACATGTAAAACCTCTCAGTCGCCTGCGGCGACAGCTCCCCTACCAGGGGAGCCCTTGGCAGACCGGGAAACTTTCCACAGAATAGACAAAGCCCGCTGTGAAATTTCACACAGCGGGCTTTGTTTTATGGAAGATTCAAATTACTTCTTCTTTGCGGGAGCCTTTTTGGCGGAAGCAGCCTTGCGGGCAGCGCGGCTGGTCTTCTTGGCCGCGGGCTTCTTGGCGGGTACCTTGGCCGCGGGAGCAGCAGGCTTTTCCTCTGCCTTGGGAGCCTCCGCGGCGGGCTCTGCTTTCCCCTCAGCCTCAGCGGGCTTCTCCTCGGTCTTGGCCTCTTCCTTGACCTCGGGCTTCTCCTCCACAGCGGGAGCGGCCACGGGCTCAGCAGCCTTTTCCTCTACCACAGGAGCAGTCTCGGTCTTCACCGGCTCGACAGCGGGAGCAGCCTCCACAGCGGGCTCTGCTTTCTTCACGGCGCGCTTTGCACGGTCCTTGACCTCTTCAATGGTCCACAGCTGGTCCTCGCCCGCGGTCTCCTGCCAGATCTGCAGGACAGCGCCATCGGCAGTGCCCATGCCCACGGTATCAATGCACTTGCCGCCGGCCCAGGAGGAGCGGAGACGGACGGTGCCCTGCGGGGTGTGCTCCATGGTCCACATCTGGGAGGTGCCGCCCACATCTTCCCACAGGTGCAGCCAGGTACCGTTGGCGGTGCCGGTCATCATCAGGTCCATGAGCTTGCCGTTGGCACGGTTGCGGATACGGTAAACGCCGTCCCCCACCCGGATGAATGCCCACTCCTGCTCGGGCTTGTGGTCATACTTGCCCAGGCGGATGTCACCGCCGTCCTTTGCGTTCTCCACAGCCTGGATCACGCTGCCAGTCTTGGCAGCAATGGTATAAAAACGATCCGCCTCAATGACGGTCTGTGCAATAGATTTCATTGTAATTCCCTCCGTAAGGTATTCATTTTGTCCAAATTCCTTGGCTCTTCTTTGTTAAATTATACCACCAGCCGTGATTTTTCACAAGCAATTCGCCATTTGTTTAGCAATTTTAACAAAATGTGTCCGTTTTTTGCGAATTTTGACATCCCAATAGAGAACTTTCCGCCCGTTTTTCCTCAAAATTTTCTCTCACCCACCATTCCAGTCCGCTATGGTTTTCACCCTCGACAATTTTTCTTTTCCGCGCTATACTGGGAATCGGTCCGATTTCCGCCGCTCTTTGGCATTGCAAGGGCGGCTTTTCCATGCCGGAATAGCAGTTTGCACCGAAAGGAGTTTTGCCCATGCCCGCCAACGACCTCAGCCAGCAGCAGTACCATAAAATGACCGAGACGCCCATCCCCAGACTGATCCTGAGCCTTGCCGCCCCCACCATCCTGAGTATGCTCATCACCAGCATCTACAACCTGGCCGATACGTTTTTTGTCGGCCAGCTTTCCACCAGCGCTTCGGGCGCGGTGGGCATCGTTTCCAGCCTGATGGCCATTATCCAGGCGCTGGGCTTCATGTTCGGCCACGGGGCCGGCGGCATCATCAGCCGCAGCCTGGGCAACCAGGATACCCACGCGGCCACCAAATTTGCCTCCACCAGCTTTTTCACGGCCATGGCGGTGGGTGCCGTGCTGGCCGTGGGCGGCCTTGCCACCCTGCCCCGCTTTATGATGCTGCTGGGCAGCACGGACACCATCCTGCCCCACGCCAGTGCCTACGCCCGGCCCATCCTGTTTGCGGCCCCGCTGATGATGTCCAGCCTTGTAATGAACAACATCCTGCGGTATGAGGGCAAGGCCAGCTTTGCCATGATCGGCCTTGTGACGGGCGGCGTGCTCAACATCGTGCTGGACCCGCTCTTCATCTTTGTGTTCAAGATGGGCACCGGCGGCGCGGGCCTCGCCACGGCACTGAGCCAGTGCATCAGCTTCTTCATCCTGCTCTCCATGTTCCTGCGAGGCAAAACGGTCAGCCAGTTCCGCATCACGGAGATCACCCGCGCGCCTCGCGACTACCTGCTCATCTTTACCAACGGTGCCCCCAGCTTTGGCCGTCAGGGCCTGAACAGCATTGGCGGTATGCTGCTGAACATTGCCGCCCGCGAGTACGGCGACGCCGCCGTGGCGGGCATGAGCATCATCTCCCGCATCTTCCTGTTCATCCTGTCCGTCGCCATCGGCGTGGGCCAGGGGCTGCAGCCCGTGGCCGCGTTCAACTATGGCGCCAAAAAGTACCGCCGGGTACGGCAGGCCGCTATTTTCACGATCTTTGCGGCGTTCTGCTTTGTCTGCGTGCTCAATGTGGTCTGCTGGTGTAACAGCGAGGCCCTGATCCACCTCTTCCGCGATGACCCGGAGGTGCTGGCTGTGGCCCTGCCCGCGTTCCGTTACCAGTGTCTGGCCATGTTTTTACAGCCCGTCATCGTGGTGGCCAACATGCTGTTCCAGAGCATCGGCAAATCCGGCCGGGCCACGTTCCTGGCCTGCTGCCGGCAGGGTGTCTGTTTCATCCCGCTCATCCTCACCCTGCCCCACCTGCTGGGCCTGCCGGGCATTGAGATGTGCCAGCCCATTGCCGACATGCTCACCTTTTTCATCTCGGTGCCGTTCCTGCTGCCGTTCCTCCACAAGCTGAACCGGATGGAAGAAGCCTGAGCCCCCCGTTGTCACCAAACTGTAACCAGACCCGGCCGTTCCAATGCAATTGAACGGCCGGGTCTTTCGTATTATAATCAAATGGGAAAGTCAAATTTTAGGAGGAATCGCCCATGAAGACCACGCTGTTTCGCTTTGGCCGCACCGCCGCCTGCCTGACGCTGGCGGTTGCCCTGCTCACCGGCTGTTCCCTGCTGCCGGCGGCATCCCCCCGGAAAGACCCGATTCCCGTAGAACAGCCCAGCGACGCTTCCGCCGCTCTCGACGACGGCAAGCTGCGGATCCTGTATGATTCCAACGGCTCCACCGTCCTCTGCGGCAGCAAAGTCCTCCATGAGGGCCGGGGCGATGAGACCGTCGCACTGGTGTACGACCCTGCGGAGAGCGATATCCCCTATTACTGGGTGGCCTGGTCCGACAACAGCTCCCCCTCCGGCCGCCGCAGCGCCCTCTACGATAAGACCGGAGCCGAAGTGCTCACCTTTGAACAGGATCACAGCGTCACCCTCTCCGGGAATTATCTGGTGCTCAACCAGACCGACGCACTGGAATTTTCCTGCGATCATGCTGTCCAGCCCGGGGACTGCCAGGTCATCGACCTGACCACCCGGCAGGAGATCCCGTCTCCGGACACCGCCTACCAGTGCGTCGTCTCCAACGATCTGTTCGCCTTTACCTGCTATGAACGGCCCGAGACGCTGACCGACGGCGAGTACGACGAGGACATGTACCAGCATGTGCGGATGGTGCTGCAGGACCGGGAGGGCAATCCCCTGCGGGAGGAAGACCGCTGCACGGCCACCAGCCTTTCCACCCAGAACAATACCAGCGGCATCCCCAGCGACTGGATCTTACTGGATTTCTACACGGATGGTTACCTCTCCCAGTCCTCCACCCTTTCCAACACGGTAACGGGGGAAGAGCTGGACGGCTTTGACCAGGTGTGCGGCAACGGCACCGCCAGCTTCCGGACGGAAGACGGCCAGTACCAGCTCATCGACCTGGCCAGTACCGAACAGAGCGAAGTCCTTGCCACCTTTGACCGCTCCGTCCTCTACCATGCTCCCGGGGCAGTGGTCTGCTGGAATGCTGGCAACGACTACCGCTACCAGTTCCACGACCTGACCACCGGGGAGATGAAACCCGTTTATAACGTGGACGCCGACGACAAGACCCTGGCCGTCTACGCCACCGACGGGACGCTCCGGGTCTACGACCGCACCACTGGCGCCATCCTTACCGATGTGAACGTGGACTCGGTCGAGAATCAGGATTCGGCCCAGGTGTGGGCTGTGGGGGAGGGCTATGCGCTGGTGATGCTCTATCCGGCAGGAGACCATAGCAAGCCCACCATCCGGCTCTATGACGCACAGGGCCTTGTACGGCAGCTTGCTATTTCCGCCTCCACGCCGGATGGCTATTACTATTTTGCGCCCCTCACCACCACAGACGGCCACGCCTATTTCCGCTACGGCTATGCAGGCCCCAACGGCAAAACCCTCTATGACGTACTGGACGAGAACGGGAACGCCGTCCTCAAAGGGCTGGCCCTCTGCTACAGCTATTATGGCGGCAACGGCCTCAATGACCTGCCCGCAGGCGCTTTCATGGCCCGAAAGGGCTTCTATTACGGCTGGATGACCCCAGACGGCCAGTGGCTCTACTGCCGCAGCATCTTTGCTTCCAGCACGGACGAACACGGCTATGGCGATCTGATCTGAACACAGGAGGTTTTGACCATGAAACAAACTGCTCTTTCCCGCCGCGCTTTTTTGCTGGGGCTGGGCGCGGTTTCCTCAGCCGCCCTGCTCTCGGCCTGCAACACGAATGCCCCCGTCAACTCCTGGCCCACTCCCTCTCAGCCCGAGAGGGAACCCGCTGCCAGCCCGGATGCTTCCAGTGAAGTGACCCGTGAGCCCATCCTTACAGCCGACGAGTTTCCCATGACCGACGGCAGCACGGCCTGCATCCCCCTCATTGCGCAGATCATGGCGGACACCACGGGCATGGATCTGGAAACGGCCCAGAGCTGCGTGAGCACCAACACCACGGCCTGGGCCTGGCGGAACCTGAGCCTTTACGGCGGCAATGAGGGCGATTCCACCAAGCTCATCATCGCCTACGAGGCCCCGGAATCCGTCAAGGAGGAAATGGCCGCGGAGGGCGGCCCGCTGGACCAGAAAGCCATTGGCCGGGACGCGCTGGTGTTCATCGTCAACGAAGAAAATCCCGTCCAGAGCCTCTCCCAGCAGCAGCTCCGGGACATCTATGCCGGAAAGATCACCAACTGGAAAGACGTTGGCGGCGCGGACCTGCCCATCGTGGCATTCCAGCGGCGGGAAGATTCCGGCAGCCAGACCCTGTTCCAGAAGCTGCTCATCCAGGGCGGGGAGCTGATGGACGCCCCCACCGAGCTGGCCCCCACGGAGATGGGCGGGCTGGTGGACAGCATTGCCGAATACAACAACACCGCCAACGCCATTGGCTTCTCGGTGTATTATTACATCGACCAGATGTACTCCAAACCCGGCCTGCGGCTGCTGGCTGTGGACGGCGTGACCCCCTCCAACGAGACCATCGCCGACCAGAGCTACCCGCTCTGCAATGAGTTCTATGCCGCGGTCCGGCAGGATTCCGGTGCGGACACGCCGGAACGCAAAGTCTACGACTGGCTCTCCACCGACGCGGGCCGTGCCTGCATCGAGAAATCGGGCTATGTGTCCGTGCAGGATTGAAATTTTCCCTCCACTCCCTTTCATGCTCCCCCGCCGGGGGAGCTTTTTGTGTTCCATAGCACATTTTCATCGCTGGAATTTTCCTCAACGAATTGACGCAGTTCATATTCTTTGCTAAAATATAGAAAATAAAGTTGACATTTTTCCCCGATTTTGTCCACTGCACTTGAATCCAAATCCGAAAGAGAGGTCCCTGCCATGCCCAACGATTTCCACAACACCACCCATGTCGAAAGCCGAAGCCGCGCGGAGCTGCGCAATTTCATCATCCAGTCCTCCACCCTGCTCGAGATCTCCCTCTCCGGCCTGGTGCTCATCGGCCTGCTCATCAGCATCGTGCCCCTCATCCAGTGGATGCCCGGCCTGTTCATCGACGGCAACGATGTAGAGATCCGCACCTTTCTGGAGCGGGCACTCGACATCGTCATCGGCATCGAGTTCATCAAGATGCTGGCCAAGCACAGCCCCGGCTCCAGCCTGGAGGTGCTGCTGTACGCCATCGCCCGCCATATGGTCATCGGCCACGAATCCGCCTTTGAAAACCTGCTGAGCGTGGCTGCCATCGCCCTGATCTTCGTCGTGCGCAAGTTCTTCTTTGTACCGGCCTTTGGTGCCCACCTGCCCGACGGCCACCCGGCCCCCGACCTTTCCCCCAACCAGAGCGGCATCCCGGCTTCAGAGTTCAAAGAGCGGCTGCGCAAGCGCCTCCACGCCGAGGATGTTGTCCCCGAGACCGAAGAGGACGATTTTGTCGATGCCGCTGAAGCGGACGAGTTCCTGCCGGAATCCACCTGAACCCTGAATCAAGACCCAAAAACACCCCCGCAGGCATTGCAAACGCTGCCTGCGGGGGTGTTTCATTTTATACTGAGATTTATTTCTGATGCTTTTTGCCAAAGCGGTATTCTTTGCCTTCCCGGATGCGCTTGATGTTGGAGCGGTGCATGTAGATGACCAGAATACTCATGATGAGGGCACCCACAAAGCAGACCGCCATATCACCCGCGGCCAGGCCCCGGTAGTAGCTGTAAATGAGGGTCAGCACCGGGTAGAGCGCTGCCATGGTGATGCTGCCCAGCGAGACCATCCCCGTGGGGAGCAGGCAGGCCAGAAAGATCAGGAACAGGAACGGGATGAGGATGGGTTGGATGGCCAGAATGGCACCACCTGCCACCAGCACGCCCTTGCCGCCCTTGAAGCCGAAATACAGCGGCTTCAGATGGCCAATGGTAGCCAGGATGGCCGCCAGGTAAACGCCCAGGTAGGGCGAGACCGCCCCGCCTGCCGGGAGATATCCGAACAGCCAGCGGCCGATGCAGACGGCCAGCGCGCCCTTGAGTACATCGCCAAAGGCGGTGAGGGCCGCTGCCTTTTTGCCAAAGGTGCGCAGCATGTTGGTCATGCCGGCGGCACCGCTGCCGTAGTTGCGGACATCATCATGATAGAGGTATTTGCTGACCAGAATGCCCGTGTCAATGCTGCCCAGCAGGTAGGCCTCGGCGGCCGTTGCCAGAACGATCAGAAGCGTCATCATCAGACAGTCCCTCCCTGTTTATACATCCTTGGCGCGGACTTCGCCCGCACCGCGTTCCCGGATCACCAGCCGGATGGGCGTATGGTCCAGACCAAAACTTTCGCGGATCTGGTTGATGAGGTACCGCTGATAGCTGAAGTGGAAGAGGTACTTTGCGTTGACAAAGGCCACGAACGTCGGGGGACGGGTGGAAGCCTGGGTCAGGTAGAAGATCTTCAGGCGGCGGCCCTTGTCGCTGGGGGGCTGCATCCGGGCGGTAGCCCGGGCCAGCATCTCGTTCAGCACACCGGTGGGCACGCGGGCGCCGTTCTGGGCATCCACATCCCGGATGAGCTGCATCAGCTTATTGACGTTATAACCCGTCTGTGCCGAGATAAAGATGATGGGAGCATAGCCCATAAAGCTGAAGCACTCGGCGTAACCCTTGCGCTGGAGCTCCATGGTGTTGGTCTCCTTGCCCTCCACGGCGTCCCACTTGTTGACAACGATGATGCAGGCCTTGCCCTGATCGTGGGCATAGCCTGCCACCTTGCTGTCCTGCTCGGTGAAGCCGACGGTGGCATCCACCAGGATCAGGGCCACACGGCTCCGCTCCACAGCGGCCAGAGCGCGGACGACCATGTACCGCTCCAGACCATCGGTGATATTGCTGCGCTTGCGCAGGCCTGCGGTATCGGTGAAGATGAACTTGCCGTAGGCGTTGTCCACCGGGGTATCAATGGCGTCGCGGGTGGTGCCGGCCTCGTTGGCCACGATCATCCGGTTCTCACCCAGGATGCGGTTGGTCAGGCTGGATTTGCCCACGTTGGGGCGGCCGATGATGGCCACCGGGATGCGGTCCTCTTCAATGACCGTCTCACTGAAATCCAGGTGGGCGCAGACGGCGTCCAGCAGGTCGCCCGTACCGTGACCGTGCACCGACGAAATGGGCATGACCTCGTCAAAGCCCAGGTTATAGAACTCGTACAGCTCCATGGGGGCCTCGCCCACGTTGTCGCACTTGTTGACCGCCAGAATGACCGGCTTATGGCTGCGGCGCAGCATGTGGGCCACATCCTCGTCCGCCGCGGTCAGGCCGTTGCGGACATCCACCACCATGATGATGCAGTCGGCGGTGTCAATGGCGATCTGGGCCTGCTCCCGCATGTGGGCCAGGATGCCCTCGGTGGCCTTGGGCTCAATACCGCCCGTATCCACCAGCATGAACTCGTGGCCGTTCCACTCGCAGTTGGCAAAAATGCGGTCGCGGGTAATGCCCGGGGTATCCTCCACGATGGCCAGGCGCTGGCCGCAGAGTTTGTTGAACAAGGTAGACTTGCCCACGTTGGGGCGGCCCACCACCGCTACGATCGGTTTGCTCATGTGGTTCCTCCTTTTCTTCTTCTCGAAATATGCAGGCCGCTGCGCAGCAGAGCTTTGGCCTCCTCGCCGCCGGACGTGGGCAGCACTTCTACCTTGACACCCATCCGCTGAGCGAGCTGCGCAACGGTCACATCGTCGAGGAACGTATCTTTTTCTTCCCGCAGCATCACGGCGGGCACGCCCAGCGTCCCGCTGGTCAGCTTGCCCTCACACTGGTTGATGATATCCGTGGCCGTGACAAGACCTGCCACACCCACGTTGCCGCCGAAGAATTTGTTCTGGATGGGGTGCACCGTGACCTCGATCATGGGGTACTGGCGGTGCAGCTCGGCCATCATCCGCTGGATGAGGGGGGCCGCCATGGTGCCCGTGACCACATCCAGCTGTTTGGTGCCGTAAACGCGGTGGGGCTTGTCCAGCTCGGCCATAAATTCATCTTCAAACAGGCGCATCATGCCCACACCGTTTTCCAGCTGGTCAAAGTCCTCATAGAACTCGGTGGGCGGGATGCGGCGGCCCGCTTTCAGGTACCACTCGTCGCTGGGGTAGATGATCCGCTTGCCGTGGCGGCGCTTGCACTCATCGCCAAACTCTTCCATGATGTCGATGACCTCGGCGCTGCTGGCCGCATCGTAGGGGGTCTGCTTGAAGAGGTTCTGGCGGTAATCGGTAATGCCGCAGGGCACCGCCGCAATGCTCTGCACCATGGGGGTCAGCTCCAGCAGGTCGGCCAGGGTGCGGCGCAGCTCGTCGCCATCGTTGATGCCACGGCAGAGCACCAGCTGGCAGTTGACCGCGATGCCGCCCTCCACCAGCCGGGGCAGGTACTTGAGCACCTCTCCGCCCCGCTTATTGGCCAGCATCCGCACCCGGAGCTGGGGGTTGGTGGTGTGGACCGAGATGTTGATGGGCGAAATGTGCATCTTGATGATGCGGTCGATCTCATGGTCCTGCATGTTGGTCATGGTGATGTAGTTGCCAAACAGGAACGAAAGGCGCTCATCATCATCCTTAAAATAAAGGCTCTCCCGCATCCCCGGAGGGAGCTGGTCGATGAAGCAGAACATGCAGTGGTTGGAGCAGGAATGCTTCTGGTCGCCCAGATAGGTGGAAAAATCGCAGCCAAAGGGGCCGCGCTCGGCGCGCTGGACGTCCCACTCCCGGATGCCGTCCGCCACCCTTGCTTTCAGGTGAAAGCTTTTGCTGTCGGTATAAAAATCATAGTCCAGCGTGTCGTTCAGCTCGTTCTGATCCACGGCCAGCAGCTCGTCACCGGGCAAAAGGCCCAGTGCTTCGGCTTCGCTGCCCGCTTCCACACGCTCGATCTTGATTGCCATGCTCTCACCTCCCAGAAACAGCAAGAAGGGGAAGGCGTTGCGCCCTCCCCTTCTGTACATAACACCAATGTGCCACCAATTCTGCGCAAATTAGCCCTTCTTGATGACTTCCTCGCCCTTGTAGTAACCGCAGTTGCCACATGCCTGGTGGGGGAGCTTCAGAGAGCCACAGTTGCTGCACTTGACCAGTGCAGGGGCCTCCAGCTTCCAAACATTGCTGCGACGCTTGTCGCGGCGGGCCTTGGAAAGATGTCTCTTAGGTACTGCCATATTTTTGCACCTCCTTGATGGGTTTCTCAGTTCAGCAGTGATTTGAGGATCGCTAGCCTTGCGTCTGCGGGAGCGGCTTCATCTTCTGCCGGGGGGCAGGTACATTCCGCCATCTTTTTCCCGCACCGGGGACACAATCCCGGGCAGTCGGGGCTGCAGAGCAGCACCGTTGGGATCTGGAACAGGAACTCCTGGCAAAGCCACTCATCCACATCCAGATGACCTTTTTCATTGAGCGGCAGATCGAAATCCGGGTCGTCCAGATCCCGCTCCTTTACCGTCCACTCCGCTTCAACTGTCTCTTCCCTCTCAACAGGGTCCAGACAGCGGGCGCACTCGCCGTGCACCAATGCTTTTGCCCGCAGTGTCATCCGGACCTCTTCTCCATCCGTCTCAGCGTCAAAACACGCCGTGACCGGTTGGCTGATCCTTGCACCGGCAAAATCCTTTGCAGACAAATCACAGGGAAACTCCGCATGGTAGGGTCTTGCGCCGGTTGCGATAAACTTTCTCAGGTCAAATTGCATAGTACACCTCATAAAAGGCTGCTTTGTTAGTATAGCGCCAAAGTAAACCTTTGTCAACACCAAAACAGGCAGAAAACCGAAAAAATTTTATTTCTCCGGTTTCCTGCCCGATTGGATCAGTTCAGAATCAGAATGCCAGAAGCCTTACAGGTACTTCTTGACGTCGTGCGGCAGAGCTGCCTCGTCCGCGCTGACGGTGACAGTGACCTTGACGGTATCGCCGGCAATGGCTGCCATCTCGTCCAGCACAACGCCCAGACGGTTGATATCGTGGTTGAGCACCTTGAGGATGCCGTCGATGTACAGGTCGGTGATATCATAGTTGCTTGCCAGCAGGCCGGCCACAAAGCCGTACAGCATCTCGCCGCCGGAGACCTTGTACTCGTCCAGGTCGATCAGACGAGCAGCGGGAGCGATGTCGTAGGTCAGCTTCATGCCTTTTTCCACGACGACGACGTTGCCCTTGGAGGTCTTGACCGAATCATTGATCTGGTCGATCATAGCCTTGGTCTTACCGGAGCCCTTAGCGCCAACAATCAGTTTAATCATAGTTCTGTCCTCCTGTATTTTCCACGCCTTGCGGCGGGAGATCATTTTTTAATCCTTTGCCTTTACTTGAGCTTTGCTTCCAGCTCAGCGGTCAGGTTCTCGTAACCGGGTTTGCCCAGCAGTGCAAACATGTTCTTCTTGTAGCTCTCAACGCCCGGCTGGTTGAACGGGTTGACGCTGAGCAGGTAGCCGCTGCAGGCACATGCACGCCAGAAGAAGTAGATCATGTAGCCGACATTGTAGGCGCTGAGGTCATCCACCTCGATCACGACCTCGGGCACGCCGCCGTCGGTGTGAGCCAGGATGGTGCCCTCCATGGCCTTGCGGTTGACCACGCTCATGTTCTGGTTGGCCAGGAAGTTCAGGCCGTCAAAGTTGCCCTCCAGCTCGTCGATGAACAGATCCTGTGCAGGCTTCTTGACATCCACGATGGTCTCAAACATGGTGCGGGAGCCTTCCTGGATGAACTGGCCCATGGAGTGCAGGTCGGTGGAGAAGATGCAGCTTGCGGGGAACAGGCCCTTGTTGTCCTTGCCCTCGCTCTCGCCGAACAGCTGCTTATACCACTCGTTCATCAGGGCGAAGTTGGGCTCGTAGCACTCGAGGATCTCCACGCTCTTGCCCTTGCGGTACAGGATGTTGCGGATGGCAGCATACTTGTAAGCGTCGTTGTCCGGGCTCAGGACGGAGAAGCGCTCCATGGCATCGGCAGCGCCTTTCATCAGGTCGTCGATGCTGATACCGGCAGCCGCGATGGGCAGCAGGCCGACCGCGGAGAGGACGGAGTAGCGGCCGCCGACATCATCGGGGACCACGAACGTGGGCCAGCCCTGCGCGTCGGCCAGCTGCTTGAGGGTGCCCTTGGCACGGTCAGTGGTCGCATAAATGCGCTTGTTGGCCTCTTCCACGCCCATCTCATCTTCCAGCAGCTTGCGCAGCACGCGGAATGCCAGGCTGGTCTCGGTGGTGGTGCCGGACTTGGAAATGACATTGATGGAGAAGCGCTTGCCCTTGCACAGCGCGATGATATCATTCAGATACGTGGGGCTGATGCTGTTGCCGCAGAAGTAGATCTTGAGGCCATTGTCCAGCTCATTGTGGAACTGGCCCTTGACGGCTTCGACCACAGCGCGGGCACCCAGATAGCTGCCGCCGATGCCGGCGACGACCAGCACGTCGGAATCCTCACGGATCTTGGCGGCTGCTTCCTTGATGCGGGCGAACTCGTCCTTATCGTACTCACGGGGCAGATACATCCAGCCCAGGAAATCGTTGCCGGGGCCGTTCTTGGCTTCCAGCATCTTGTGGGCGGCTTCCACCTGCGGGTAGATGGCCTGATACTCTTCTTCCTTAATAAAGGAGGAAAGGTGTTTCGTGTTCAGTGCGAGACTCATATTTTATCAAAACCTCCAGACATTTTTGGGGCACTTGCCCTGCGAGGGTTTTTCTTGGTATAAGTGTACCGTTCCCATCGGGCAAAGTCAAGGCCAAAATCCTTGGATTTCATACAATTTTAATAGTGTTGTTTTGTATGCTCTTACATCTTTTGTTCAGGCGGACAAGGCTTTTGTTGCGTGAACAAACCGCTTTTGGGCGGTCCTGTGTCCGTTTTGGTCAGAACACGACGGTCAGGCTCTCCCACAGCAGGTACAGCGCGTCCGGCAGGGTCAGTTTTGCGGCATCGACGGCGGCGCGGACTTCATACTCACTCAGCAGGTTTTCGCCCTGATAAACGCTTACTTTGCCCACGGCCTGCCCCCGTTCCACCGGGGCTTCCAGGGCCGCGGGCAGGGTCAGCTCCCCGCGGAGGGCGGCCCCGGCCCCTTTTTCCAATAAGATCGTCTCGGGCAGGGCGCTGTAATCCAGCGGGATGCTCCCCTCGGCGCTGCCTTTGACCGCCAACTGCAGCGGCTGGCTGGGCAGTGCGGGCAGCGGCGCGGCCTCATAGGCCCCAAAACCGTAGTCCAGAAGCGTCGTGGCGGCGTTGAAGCGGTCGGCGCTGCTGGGTGCCCCCAAAATAACGGCGATGAGCTTGAGCCCATCCCGGGTGGCGCTGGCCGAGATGCAGACCCCTGCCCCGCTGGTGGTGCCGGTCTTGAGCCCGGTGATGCCGCTGTACCGCTTGAGCAGCTTGTTGGTGTTGACGAGCTGGGTCTGCCCGTTGCGGAGGCTGTCCGTCCAGATGCCGGAGTAATGCAGCACCTCCGGGCAGTGGGTCAAAATCTCCCGGCTCATGATGGCCACATCCCGGGCGGTGGAGAGGTGGCCCTCCGTATCCAGCCCGCAGGCGTTGCGGAACGTGGTCTGCTCCATTCCCAGCTGGGCCGCCCGGGCGTTCATCTGCTCCACAAAAGCGGGCTCGCTGCCGCCCACCAGCTCGGCCACCGCCACGGCGGCGTCATTGGCGGAGGAAACGCAGATGGCCCGGAGCATCTCATCCAGCGTGAACTGCTCCCCCGGCTCCAGCCAGATCTGGCTGCCGCCCATGTGGTAGGCGTGTTCGCTCACCGGCACAAGGGTATCCAGCGTCAGCCTGCCGCCATGGATGGCCTCAAAGGTCAGCAGCAGGGTCATCACCTTTGTAATCGACGCGATGGGCATTTTCTCCTCGGCATTTTTCTCGTACAGCACCCGGCCGCTGTCCTGCTCGATCAGGATGGCGGCGCGGCAGTTGAGGGAGAGTGCCGGAGCCGCTGCCGCCGGGAGGGCAGGTTCCACCCACACGGCCTGCGCGGAGGCTGTTTTTGCCTCCCGCCGGGCCACAAGATGCAGCCCCATCCCCTGTGCCGTGCCAAAGGCCAGCGCAAACAGCCAGAAGCAGAGCACCGCCGCGCACAGCGCCGCAAAATTTCTCCGTTCCATTCTCGTACCTCCCCCGCGGTCTGTTTCCATTGCTCTGATTGCATTCTATGCAAAAAAAGAGCAGCAAATGCTCTTTCCCCGCCGGGAAAAATCTGCTATAATAGGATGGTTTATTTTGTTTTTCTGTGGAAAGGATACCTCGCATGAGAGTTTGTTTTTATACCCTTGGCTGCAAAGTCAATCTGAACGAGACCGGGGCGCTGGAACAGATGTTCCGCTCCGCCGGGTTCACCATCGTCCCGGAGGGGGAAGAGGCCGATGTGTTTGTGGTCAACAGCTGCACCGTGACCAACTTTGGCGACCAGAAGAGCCGCAAGTGGCTCCGCCGGGCCAAGCGGGAGAACCCCGGTGCCGTCACCGTGCTGACCGGCTGCTACCCCCAGGCGTTCCCCGAGGAGGCCGCCCGGTTTCTGGAGGCCGATCTGGTCTGCGGCAACGGCGACCGGAAAGCCATCCTTGAAAATGTCATGAAGCTGCTGGATGGCCATGAGCGGATCGTGGCCATTGCGCCTCACGCCCGGGGCGAGCGGTTCGAGGAGCTGCCCGTGGAGCGGTTTGAGACCCACACCCGCGCCTTTATCAAGGTGGAGGACGGCTGCAACCGCCAGTGCGCCTACTGCGTCATCCCCCGTGCCCGTGGCCCGGTGCGCAGCCGTGCCGAGGAGAGCATCCTGAACGAGCTGCACCAGCTGGCCGCAGCCGGATACCGCGAGGTGGTGCTCAGTGCCATCTCCCTGCCCAGCTACGGCCTGGACACCGGGACGAACCTGGTGGAGCTGGTGGAGCACTGCGCCCAGGTGGAGGACATCGAGCGCATCCGTCTGGGCAGCCTGGACCCCGACATGCTCACGCCGGAGTACATCGCCCGGCTGGCCGCGGTGGACAAGCTCTGCCCGCAGTTCCACCTGAGCCTCCAGAGCGGCTGCACCGCCACCCTGCGCCGGATGCGCCGGGTGTACACCGCGGAGCAGTACGCGGAAGTGGTGGAAAATATCCGCTCTGCCTACGGCGACCGTCCCGTCAGCTTTACCACCGACTGCATCTGTGGCTTCCCCGGGGAGACCGAGGCCGACTTTGAGGAGAGCCGCGCGTTCCTGAAAAAGATCGGATTTTTGAAAGTACATGTCTTCCCCTACTCCCGCCGCAGCGGCACCCCGGCCTACGATTTCCAGGGCCAGATCCATGAGCGGGACAAACAGGAGCGCAGCCGCACCATGAACGCCGCCGCTGAAGCCATCCGCAAAGAGGTGCTGGCGGGCTATGAGGGCATGGAGGATGATGTACTGCTGGAGACCCCTCTCTCCGAAACACTCTTTACCGGCTATACCCGGCTGTATGTGCCGGTGGTAGTCTCCGCCCCGGGCCATGCCAGCGGCGAGATCGTCCGGGTCAGACTGGGCGCTTACGACGGAGAGCGGGTGCGGGCCGCGCTGGTCTGAGCGACGGTTTCCGCTCCGGCTGAGGTTTGGCAGATTGCAAAGAAATTTTACCGGTTCTTTGTGCAAACCTTATCAGTCGTGAAAATCATAACGAATTTTGAGTTTTGGTCTTTTCATCCAAATTCGTTTATGCTACAATAAAAGTGGATATTCCGGGGCAGCCTGCCGATTGCAGCGGCGGGCGTGCCAATGCACCCGGAGACAGGCTGTTTTTTCCGTACCAGAATGGCGGTCGTTTTTGTGCCCAGCCTCTGTACCAGAGAGCCGCGGCGCGTCACTTCTCCATCCGCGAAAAGGGTCTGTGATCTGCTGTATGTAAAACAAGGAGAGATTGGAATGAGTTTTAGAGGAATCAACACGACGGTCATCCAGATTCGCCGCCAGGTGTTTACCGAGGTTGCACGGATGGCCTACGCCAACGTCAAGGGCGAAGCCGCCAACCACCTGATGCGTAAGATCCCTTACACCATCATCCCCGGTGAGGAAGGCAAGCTGCGCAAGGACATCTTCCTGGAGCGCGCCATCGTTGAGGAGCGCGTCCGCCTGGCCATGGGCCTGCCCACCCGCCGCATGGACGAGCACAACAGCGTCGTTTCCGGTCTGGAGGACGCTTCCATTGCCGATAAGTATTATGATCCCCCGCTGGTAAACGTGATCAAGTTTGCCTGCAACCGCTGCCCCGAGAAGCTGGTCAAGGTCTCCGACCTGTGCCAGGGCTGCCTGGCTCACCCTTGCATGGAGGTCTGCCCCAAGAAAGCCATCACCTGGGAGAGCGGCCGTTCTATCATTGATCAGGAGAAGTGCATCAAGTGCGGCCGCTGCGTCGGCGTCTGCCCCTACAACGCCATCGTCAAGACCGAGCGCCCCTGTGCCGCTGCCTGCGGCATGGGTGCCATCCACTCCGACGAGCTGGGCCGCGCGGAAATTGATTACAGCAAGTGCGTTTCCTGCGGCCAGTGCCTGGTCAACTGCCCGTTTGGCGCCATTGCCGATAAGGGCCAGATCTACCAGCTGATCCAGGGCTTCAACCGCGGTGACCGCATCTATGCGCTGGTTGCCCCCGCGTTCGTCAACCAGTTCCCCGGCCTGGCTTCCACCGGCAAGCTGAAAGCTGCCCTGAAAGCCGTCGGCTTCCACGACGTGGTCGAGGTCGCCATTGGTGCTGACCTGTGCACGGTGGACGAGGCCCACGACTTCCTGGAGGAAGTGCCCGGCAAGCTGAACTTTATGGCAACCTCCTGCTGCCCGGCCTGGAGCATGATGGCAAAGACCGCATTCCCCGACCTGGCCAAAAACATCTCCATGACCATGACCCCCATGGTCTTCACCGCCCGCATGATGAAGCAGGCCGACCCCGAAGCCCGTATGTGCTTCATCGGACCCTGCGCCGCCAAGAAGCTGGAAGCTTCCCGCCGCACCATCCGCTCCGACGTGGACTTCGTGCTGACCTTTGAGGAGCTGGCCGGCATCATTGAGGCCAAGGATATCGACCCGGCTGCACTGGACGTTGATCCCAACGAGATCGATCTGGTCCACGCTTCCGGTGCCGGCCGCGGCTTTGCTCAGTCCGGCGGCGTTGCCAAGGCCGTTGCCGACAAGATCAAGGAATGGCACCCCGACATGGAAGTCAAGATCGCGTCGGCTCAGGGCCTGGCCGAGTGCAAGAAGCTGCTGATGCTGGCCAAGGCCGGCAAGTACAACGGCTATCTTCTGGAAGGCATGGGCTGCCCCGGCGGCTGCATCGGCGGTGCCGGCACCATTGCGGACCCTGCCAAGACTGCCATCCTGCTGAACAAGTATGTCAAGGAAGCTCCGTTTGCGGACCCCGAGGAGAGCCCGTTCATGAGCAGCATCCACATGCTGAAAGACGATCCCAACTTCGAGGTCTAAGCACCTGCCTTTCTGCCGCCTCCCGTTTGCCGGGAGGCGGCTTTTTTGCTGTCATGTTTTCCACATTTCTTATTTTCTATGTCGAAAGTGCAACGTTTTTGTGAAACACTGCCAAAGCAGATTGACTTTTTTGCTTGATTATGCTATTTTTGCGGTATAGAAGGGCTGTCTGACCCATCTCTGCACCATTTCCCGCGTGTGTGACAGCCCGTGCCGCGCTGCGGCAGGAAGAAAGGTTGATAACATGAAAACAGCTTGGAAACGCACCGGGGCGGTGCTGGTCTCGTGGCTGCTGCTCTGCCTGCTGGCCCTGAGTGCCAGTGCCGTGGGCCCTGTGGAGGTCGGCGTGGCGTTCTGGAAAGACAGCAAAGGCGAACAGACCTCGCTGGCCAACGATGGCATCGACACGGACCGTGCCGCCACTCTTACCCGGCAGGCCAATGGCACCTATACGCTGGAGCTCCCTCTGAAAAAGCTTTCCCGCATCAACATCACCGGACGGCTGTCCGGGCTGACCATCGGCGATGTGACCTATGACGGCACCCTGAGCGGCAGCTTTGACGATGACACCGCACTGCTCACCATCAAAAACCTGCCCGCTTCCGTCCTGACCGGAAGTGACGCCGGAAAAGCGCTGGCCGTGACCTGCAATCTGGACATGGATGTCAAGCTCCTGGGGGAGATCACCACTCCCGCGCGGCTCTGCATCTGGGCCGAAAAGTAAAACACAGTTTCCTACAACAAAACGCCCCGCAGGGCTGGTGAAAATTCTCACCGCCCTGCGGGGCGTTTGCGTTTTTATGGTTTTACAGAGGAGGCTTACTCCACGATGATGCTCTTGCCCGTCATCTCAGCAGGGACCGGCAGGCCGATATAGGGCAGCATGGTGGGTGCGATGTCGGCCAGGCAGCCGCCCTCACGCAGCTTCACATCGCCGCAGCCGATGGCCACAAAGGGCACGACATTGGTGGTGTGGGCGGTGAACGGAGTGCCGTCCGGGTTCATCATCTTCTCGGCATTGCCATGGTCCGCGGTCAGGAACGCGCAGCCGCCGGCAGCCAGGACAGCTTCAACGACTTCCTTGACAGCAGCATCGACGGCTTCCACAGCCTTGACTGCCGCGTCAAACACGCCGGTGTGACCGACCATATCGCAGTTGGCGAAGTTGAGGATGATGACATCGTACTTGCCGCTCTCGATCCGCTTCTTGCACTCAGCAGCCACTTCCGGAGCACTCATCTCGGGCTTCAGGTCGTAGGTAGCCACTTTCGGGCTGGGGATGACACAGCGGTCCTCGCCCTCGTAGGGAGCCTCGACGCCGCCGTTGAAGAAGAAGGTGACGTGGGCGTACTTCTCCGTCTCAGCGATGCGGAGCTGGGTCTTGCCATGAGCAGAGAGGTACTCGCCCAGAACGTTCTTGAGCTCCACGGGAGGATATGCCACTTCGCAGTTGGGCATGGTGGCGTCATACTCGGCCATGCAGACATAGTGGACCTGCTTGCGGCCGCCGCGGCGCTCAAAGCCCGTGAACGCGTCGTCGCAGAAGATGCGGGTCATCTGGCGGGCACGGTCGGGACGGAAGTTCATGAAAATGACAGTGTCGCCATCCTGCACACGGCCGCCCTCGCAGGTGACGCAGGGCAGAACGAACTCATCCGTCTTGTCCGCGGCATAGGATGCCTCAATGGCCTCCTGTGCGTTGGCAGCGTGGTTGCCCTCGCCATAAACGAACGCGGCGTAAGCCTTTTCTTCGCGGTCCCAGTTGTTGTCACGATCCATGGCGTAGTAACGGCCGGAAACGCTGGCGATCTTGCCGATGCCCAGCTCATCCAGCTTAGCCTGCAGATCGGCCAGGAAGCCCTTGCCAGAGTGGGGGTCCGTGTCACGGCCATCGGTGATGCAGTGGAGGTAGACCTCCTTGGCACCCATGTGCTTGGCCATTTCCAGCACGCCGAACCAGTGGTCTGCGTGGCTGTGGACGCCACCGGTGCCCACCAGGCCCATCAGGTGGATGGCCTTGCCGGCGTCAATGGCAGCTTTCATGTTCTTGACCAGGACCGGGTTCTTGAGCATCTCGCCATCCTGGATGGATTTGGTGATGAGGGTGAGCTGCTGGTACACGATGCGGCCTGCGCCCATGTTGGTGTGGCCGACTTCCGAGTTGCCCATCTGACCATCGGGCAGGCCAACAGCCATGCCGGAAGCTTCAATGGTGGTCATGGGGTACTTTGCCATCAGTGCATCGAGGTAGGGCTTTTTGGCTGCGACCACGGCGTTGCCATAGGTCTCGTTGGGGGTCCAGCCAAAGCCATCCATAATGCAAAGCAGGACAGGTTTCTTGGACATATGTTTTATCTCCTTGTTGTGTTTACTGAAAAAGCGCCCGGCACAGCGCTGGAAACGCGGCGCGGCCGGGCGCTGGGAAAACTTTGGTTGCGAAAGTCAGCGCTTAGCCCTTGGTGGCTGCGTTGACGATCACGGCAAAGTCCGGAGCCTTGAGGGACGCGCCGCCAATCAGGCCGCCGTCAACATCTTTCTTGCTCAGCAGCTCCTCGCAGTTTTTGGCGTTCATGCTGCCGCCGTACTGGACGGTAGTAGCCTCGGCGACCGCCTCGCCATACAGCTCACCCACCACCTTGCGGATCTGAGCGCAGACTTCCTCCGCCTGGTCCGCGGTAGCGGTCTTGCCGGTGCCGATAGCCCAGACAGGCTCGTAAGCGATGACGACATTTGCCATCTGCTCGGCGGTGACACCCAGCAGAGCGATCTTAGTCTGCATCCGGACCAGCTCCTCGGTAACGCCCTCTTCCCGCTGCTCCAGGCTCTCGCCCACGCAGAGGATGACCTTGAGGCCGGCGTTCAGAGCAGCCAGCGCGCGCTTGTTGACGGTCTGGTCCGTCTCTGCAAAGTACTGGCGGCGCTCAGAGTGGCCCACGATGACGTACTCCACGCCCAGATCCAGCAGCATGTCCGCGCTGATCTCGCCGGTGAACGCGCCGGACTTCTCAAAGTGAACGTTCTCCGCGCCCACATGGATGTTGGTGCCCTTGGTCTTCTCCACAGCCGTGACCAGATCGGTGTACGGAGTGCAGATGACGACCTCGCAGCTAGCGTCCTTGACGGCGGGGATCAGCTCATCCACCAGCTTGGCAGCCTCGGTGGCGGTCTTGTTCATCTTCCAGTTGCCTGCAATGATTGCCTTACGCTTTGCCTTATCCATGGTTCTATCTCCTTATATTTACTTTTTCTTCTTTACCCAAATAAAAAGGTGCGGCGGCGCACGGCCGCCGCACCTCTCATGATGCTGTTACGTTCTCTGCGATCAGGCGTTCTGGATCACAGCGATGCCGGGCAGCTCCTTGCCCTCCAGGTACTCCAGAGAAGCGCCGCCACCGGTGGAGATGTGGGTCATCTTGTCGCCCAGGCCCATCTGCTGGACAGCTGCTGCGCTGTCGCCGCCGCCAATGACGGTGGTAGCGTCGCTCTCAGCCATCGCCTTGGCAACGGCCAGAGTGCCGGCAGCCAGAGTCGGGTTCTCGAACACGCCCATGGGGCCGTTCCAGACGACGGTCTTGGAAGCCTTGACAGCCTCTGCGAAGATCTTCATGGTCTCGGGGCCGACGTCGCATCCCTCCATGTCAGCCGGGATGGCGGTGACAGGAACAATGGTGACCTCGACGGGTGCGTCGATGGGATCGGGGAAGTCCTTGATGCAGGCTGCATCCACGGGCAGCAGCAGCTTGACGCCCTTGGCCTTTGCCTTTGCCATCATCTCCTTGCAGTAGTCCAGCTTGGAGTCATCGCACAGGCTCTTGCCGACCTCATAGCCCTGTGCCTTGATAAAGGTATAGGCCATGCCGCCGCCGATGATCAGGGTGTCCACTTTCTCCAGCAGGTTGGAGATGACGTTCAGCTTATCAGCAACCTTTGCGCCGCCCAGAATCGCGGTAAAGGGACGCTCAGGATCGTTGACCGCGTTGCCCAGATACTTGATCTCTTTCTCCATCAGATAGCCGACAGCGGTATCCTTGATATACTCCGTGACACCTGCGGTGGAGCAGTGTGCACGGTGGCAGCTGCCGAACGCGTCGTCCACATATGCATCGGCCAGAGAAGCCAGATCCTGGCTGAACTCGGGCATGTTCTTGGTCTCTTCCTTGCGGAAACGGGTGTTCTGCAGCAGGACAACATCGCCGTTGTTCATGGCAGCCACAGCAGCCTTTGCGTTCTCGCCCACGACGGTGTCGTCGTCAGCAAACACAACATTCTTGCCCAGCTTTGCGCTCAGAGCCACAGCAACGGGTGCCAGGCTGAACTTTGCCTCGGGGCCATTCTTGGGTTTGCCCAGGTGGCTGCACAGGATGACCTTTGCGCCATCGTTGATCAGCTTCTGGATGGTGGGCAGAGCCGCGTTGATGCGGTTCTCGTTGGTGATGACACCATCTTTCATCGGAACGTTGAAATCGCAGCGGACAAGCACTTTCTTGCCGCAGTAATTCTCATCGTCGATCGTCTTCTTACCTAAACCCATGGTAACAAACTCCTCTCAAATTCTTTTCATTCCGGAATCGAATTTTCTTTCGCTCGCTCTCAGGGTCATTGACCCTACGCTACTATTATAAACAAAAACCATGTGCATTGCAAGGACAGGAGATGGATAATTTATTAACAAACTTTTCCGGTACATCCTTTGAAATGTGGTGATTTTGACAGGGAGAACGATAAAAAGCACCCCGTCTCCCGCATAAAATGCAGAAGACGGGGTGCCAAAGTTCACTGATCTCCCTGCAACGCTTTTATCAGCGTTACAGTTCAAGCACTTTTGAGCGCAAGAACGCGATTAGCAGTTCTCAGCGAAGTACTTAATGGTACGGACCATCTGAGAGGTGTAGG
>ENA-OPBL01000959-OPBL01000959.1-human-gut-metagenome-genome-assembly--contig:-NODE-959-length-27853-cov-4.068602_pt1 | contig 27853 bp, 22 predicted proteins | sample MGYA00241073_ERZ501461 | MGnify/ENA primary metagenome ERZ501461 (study PRJEB25962, sample SAMEA2042630) | human gut metagenome | biome: human gut; feature: human-associated habitat; material: faeces... | reverse complement strand
CAAGTACTTCTTCATAAACCTTGCGGACACCTTCTCCGATCACACGGATATCATTTGGCTCCTGATCCGGTTTATAAGGAATTCCGATACCACCGGAAAGGTTGATGAATTTAATGTGTGCACCTGTCTCCTTCTGAAGCTTCACGGCAAGCTCAAACATAACCTTTGCAAGCATTGGATAATAATCATTGGTCACTGTGTTGCTTGCAAGGAATGCATGGATTCCAAACTCTTTGGCACCTTTGGATTTCAGGATACGGAATGCGTCAAAGATCTGCTCGGTAGTCATTCCGTATTTTGCATCTCCGGGATTATCCATGATACCGTTACTGATCTTAAATACTCCACCTGGATTGTAACGGCAGCTGATCACTTCCGGGATTTTTCCGAGAGCTTTCTCTACGCTCTCAATATGTGTAATGTCATCAAGGTTGATGATCCCACCGATCTCATCTGCATATCTGAACTCTTTCTCCGGTGTGTCATTGGAAGAAAACATGATATCGCCCTTTTTGCAGCCTACTGCCTTGGCCATCATAAGCTCTGTTTCTGAGGAGCAGTCGCAGCCACAGCCATACTCCTGCAGAATATTGATCAGATATGGATTCGGTGTTGCCTTTACCGCAAAAAATTCCTTGAATCCTTTGTTCCATGCAAAGGCCTCTTTCAGGGCTTTTGCATTCTCACGGATTCCCTTCTCATCATAGAGATGGAAGGGTGTCGGAAACTTTTCAGTAATTTCGTTAAGTTTCTTAAGTGTCACAAATGGTTCTTTTTTCATAATAACTGCATCTCCTGTTTTTCCGACTGCTGTTCCCGAAGAAAACTCAGTCTTATTCTGCCTCGATCACGTGCATCATATTTGTCACTGCACCACGACCGTTTGTCATGTTGGTCGCAGGGTCTCCTGCTGTAAATACAACAAGGTCTCCTTTATGTATCAGATGACGGCTGCGGACAACATTCATGGCCTGAGACATGATATGGTCCGTGGTATCTCTCTGATATCCTTTCAGAGGTGTTACACCCCAGATCAGCTGAAGTTTATGCTGGATGGTTGAGTTTGGTGTGATCGCATAGATTGGAACCTTCGGGCGGAAATTGGAGATCAGTCTGGCTGTATTTCCACCCATTGTCGGTGTTACGATAGCGTTCGCCTTCAGGTTCTTTGCAGTACGCACCGTTGCAAGTGCCACTGCACTGGAGATCTTCTCTCTTCCATCCATGGAACGATGTTCAATAAACACTTTATAATCCAGATGCGGCTCTGTCATCTCTGCGATATCTGCCATCATCTTAAGAGCATCAACCGGATATTTACCAGCTGCTGTCTCTCCGGAAAGCATGATCGCATCGGTTCCGTCGTAGATCGCATTGGCAACATCAGCTACCTCTGCACGTGTAGGACGCGGATTACGGATCATGGAATCAAGCATCTGTGTTGCTGTGATAACCGGTGTATAATGTTCGTTACACTTACGGATGATCTCCTTCTGGATGTGAGGTACCTGGCTTGCAGGAATTTCCACACCGAGATCTCCTCTGGCAACCATGATACCGTCAGATGCTTCAATGATGGAATCAATATTCTCAACACCCTCTGCATTCTCGATCTTCGCGATAATACCGATATCCTTTCCACCATTATCATTCAGAAGCTTACGGATCTCACGGATCACCTCTGCGGAACGGACAAAAGATGCCGCGATGAAATCAAATTTCTGCTCGATACCAAAGATAATATCCTTTTTATCCTGCTCTGTGATTCCCGGAAGATTTACTTTTACATAGGGAACATTTACACCCTTCTTCTCTCCCAGCTCACCACCGTTTAAGATATCACAGACAATATCGGTTCCCTTGATTGCCTTAACCTCCAACTCGATCAGACCATCATCAATGAGGATTCTGTTTCCCGGTTTTACATCCTTGTAAAGTGTCTCATATGTGATAGCAACCTTTGTGCTGTCGCCTTCAAAATCGCCAATTCCAAGTACAAACTGTTTTCCCGCTTCCAGCTTAACCTTCTGTCCGTCCTTTAAAAGTCTGGTACGGATCTCCGGTCCCTTTGTGTCAAGAAGCATGGCAATAGGCATATCAAGCTCCTCACGAAGCTCCTTGATCATATCCACACGGCCCTTCTGCTCCTCGTGGTCTCCGTGAGAAAAGTTGAATCTGGCAATATCCATTCCATTCTCCATAAGAGCCTTCAGAGTTTCCCTGTTATTACTGGCAGGTCCAAGTGTACAGATAATCTTAGTTTTTTTCATAATAATGTTCTCCTTCGTTTGTGCGTTTTACTGTACGTGTTTATGTGTAAATAAATGATCCTGACAATATTCATAATTTCCGTTGCACTTTGAGCAGAAACGAAACTCCAGGTTTGGGTCATCCTTTTCGGTACGTCCGCAGATCGCACATTTATGCTTGGCGATCCCATTCGGACCGGACCCTGTTCTGGAAGGAGCCACAGCCTTCTTAAACTGCTGCCTCCTGTGGATCTCTTTCGGATTGTATCGGTTCATATCACGGGTACTGAAATAAAAGATCACAAAGTTTAAAAGTGATGCTACGATCGGTACTACACCTACCCAAAGCCCGACTCGAAGATAAGATACGATATCCCACGCAATGAACAGTCCGTATACAAAGGCCATCCATTTCATCCTGATCGGGATCACAAACATAAGAAGCAGCTGAAGATCCGGATATGTGACTGCATAGGCAAGGAAAATAGAAAGACTGATATAATATGTGGTAAAAATATTTCCGCCAAGAGAATAGGCGATCCCGTTCATAACCACATAACCACCTGTAAATACATGTAAAAGTACTGCTGCGATCACAGTAAACAAAACACCTGAAAAAATATACAATGTGTACCGGAAAGTTCCCCAGGTACGTTCCAGTGAAGTACCGATCGGATAATAGAAAAAAAAGATTGCGAGAAGGAACATCACAAGATTGCCAGTTCCTCCCACACTGGACGGCGGATAGATCACCCATGTCACCAGTCTCCAGATCTGTCCCTTCATGACCATGGACATATCAAGACTCAGCATGTTCAAAACTCCCGGAGCAAACATAGCCAGAAAATACCCCAACACATAACATCCGATGATGTAAACAGTCAGATTCGGAACCCCGAATCTTCCGAATTTACGTTCCAGTTTGTCAATAAATTTCATTAAAATCTCCTTTCAGAAAACTTTTGAAAATCAGAAAAATCGCTTCTTGGAAAGAATGATCGCTGCCACAACACTGATTGCCACAGAAATCAGGATAATGATCAGAAATCCCAATGGACTCCTTGATAAGGGCATACCGGAACCAGCCACATTCATTCCGTAAGCACTGAACACAATAGTCGGAATACTCATGACAATAGTAATGATTGCCAGTACCTTCATAACGATATTCATATTATTGGAGATGATCGATGCAAAAGCATCCATAGTTCCGTTCAGGATACCGCTGTACACATTGGCCATTTCGATCGCCTGCTTATTCTCAGTAATGACATCCTCCAGAAGATCGGTGTCCTCCGGATATTTCTTGATGCTGTCTATCTTCAGAAGCTTCTCCAGCACAACCTCATTGGACCGGAGTGATGTGATAAAATAAGTCAGGGATTTCTGCAGCTCCAGAAGCTCGATCAGCTCTTCATTTCTTGTGGAAAGATGCAGTTTTTCTTCCACCTGCTCACTTTTTTTGTCAATGATACGCAGATAGCGCAGGTACATGCTTGCATTTCTGTAAAGGATCTGAAAGATAAAACGGGTCTTCATATAGGTGAAAAAGCTCCGGACTCTTCCCTCCATAAATCTGGTAAGAACCGGTGTGTCCTCCAGACAGATGGTAAAGATCATAGACCCCGTCACAATGATGCCAAGCGGTATTGTCCCATACCAGTCCTTGTCATTACGTTCCTCGATCATAGGAACGTCAACCAGGATCAGTGTATAATTATCCTCAACTTCGATACGTGACCGTTCTTCCTCATCCAAAGGGGATCGTAAATCGTCAACCTCTATATCAAACTTCTCGGAAAATTCAAAAATCTCTGTTGCCGTCGGATTCGTCAGCGCAATCCAGCAGCCTTCCTCCGGTTCCTGTATCTGGTGGATGGCTCCGTCTATTGTCTTGTAAATCCTTACCACGATTCCCACTTCCCTTCTCTTGCTTTTCTTTTGCCAGGGCAAAATTCTTTTTTATTATAAATAGTCAAAATAGCTTTGTCAATTCATACCTTTTCTTTTTAAAAGAGCTTTTAAATAATTTCACATGATCTTTACATAAAAATTCATTCTGTCTTCCACGTTCTTTACATTTTTTCCGGCTTCCTATATAATGATTCCAGAATTCCAACGAAAGGAAGTTATACAAATGAGTCAGTCATCATTCGGAAAAAAATTCGTGGTTACCACCTGGGGAGAATCTCACGGCAAGGCTATCGGTGCCGTTCTCGACGGCTGTCCCGCAGGTCTTTCTCTCTGCGAAGAAGATATCCAGGTTTTTCTTGACCGGAGAAAGCCCGGTCAGAGCCGTTATACAACTGCCCGTAAGGAAGGAGATCTGGTGGAGATCCTTTCCGGAGTTTTTGAAGGAAAGACTACCGGTACTCCAATTTCTCTTCTGATCCGCAATACAGATCAGCGTTCCAGAGATTACGGAAATATCGCATACTCCTATCGTCCCGGTCACGCAGACTTTACCTTTGACCAGAAATATGGATTCCGTGATTACCGTGGAGGTGGACGCTCCTCCGGAAGAGAAACCGCCGGACGTGTGGCAGCCGGTGCCATTGCCATCAAGCTGTTAAACGAACTTGGCATTACATTTACTACCTACGCAAGATCCATCGGTCCTGTGGAAATCCGGTCCTTCTCAGAAGAAGAGATCCGAAATAATGCACTCTGCATGCCAGATGCCGACGCAGCCGTAAAGGCATCTGCCTATCTCGAACAATGTCTGAACAGTCAGGACAGTGCCGGCGGCGTGATCGAATGCCGCATCAAAAACGTTCCTGTCGGTCTGGGCGATACGGTTTTTGACAAGCTGGATGCTACCCTCGCTCATGCGATCATGTCCATTGGTGCTGTAAAAGCTGTTGAGATCGGTGACGGCATCAATGTGACACGTCTTACCGGTTCCGAAGACAACGACGGTTTTGTACAGAAAAACGGCATTATTTCCAAAACCTCCAACCATGCAGGTGGTATTATGGGTGGTATGAGTGACGGCAGTGATATCATACTCCGTGCACATATCAAACCGACGCCTTCCATCAGTCAGTCTCAGTCTACTGTGACCAACACCGGAGAAAATCTGGAGCTTGAGATCAAAGGCCGGCATGATCCGGTGATCGTACCACGTGCAGTAGTCGTTGTGGAAGCTATGGCAGCACTTACCATTACAGATGCGCTTTTTAACAATATGAGTGCACGGATGGATCGTATCCACGAATTTTATCAGCGGTAATTTCGCATTTTGACCTGTCAGATAAAAAATTATAAATGCGCAAAAAAACAGACTCAGGGAAAGTTCCTACTCGTCCCTGAGTCTGTTTTTGTTTGCCTGTACAAGACTTACTTTGATCAATCCTGTTCTTAATCCAACTGCTCGCATGTATCCGGTACCGGCCAGATATGGATACTGTTCGGTGTCTCGATCTTTCTCGGTTTTTCGTTCATCATGATGATATTCTTTTCATAATCCACAGTGAAAACGGTAATACTGTTGCTGGCATGATTGGCAACAGCAATATGCTTGTTATCCGGGAAGATCATAAGATCCTTCGGGTAATCACCACTGATCGGAAGTGTAAATTTCTTGGTCAGAAGGCCTGTTTCCTGGTCTACTGCATACATAGTCACAGTATTTTCCCCTGCTGTTGTACAGAAAAGATATTTACCGTCCGCAGAAAGAGACATACCGGAAGCTGCGTTATGGAGCGCATCATTGGAATCCTCTTTTCCAAGAGTGGTAATGCTCTGAAGCAGCTGGAACTCCGGATTCTTACCGCTTCCGTCATAGCTGTATACCTTCACCTCATTGCTGAGCTCAAAAAGAAGATATGCAAATCTTCCGTCATCACTGAAGCGGATGATACGAGGGCCGCTCTCTCTCGGGCAGCGAAGAATGTCAACCAGCTCCAGTTTGTCTTTCTTCTTATTGATACGATAGATCTTAACCTGATCGATACCATTATCTACCGCACAGAGATACTTATTATCCGGTGTCGGACGTACACAATTAACATGCGGACGAAAGTTACGCTCTGCCACGCTTCCAAGTCCCTTGTGGAAAACGCCGTCCATAACACTTCCCAGACGGCCGTCTTTATGTGTATGTACAACCGTTACCTTACCATCATGGTACCCTGCCACATAAAGATATCTTCCGTCCACATCTGTTGCAAGATAGCAGCCTCGCATTCCGTTGATATCCACACTGTTGAGGCGGGTAAGATCACCGTTCTTGTCTCTTTCAAATACAGCTACACCCTCATCCTCAATGGAATACAGATATTTACCGTTTTTTGATACTGCCAGATGAGAAGCATTGCTAACTTCCACTTCGCTTCGTTCTGTGAGTGTTCCTTTTTCTACATCTACATCGTATACCTGAATTCCCTTACTGGTTCCATGGGTATATGTTCCCACGTAAGCCACGTACTTCTTTTTTCCCATAAGTTCTGGCCTCCTGCTTTTTACATTGGTTACGTATTTTTGTGTTTATTTTATCACAAAGCTTCTGCAAGAACAAGTTACCATCCTGTTATCTTTTGTGCAATTTTTTATGCAAAGCTGCCGTTCACTATGGCGTTCACACATAATCCACGCAAATGGATCGGCTCCTGCGCATCCATTACGCCTCTTTACAGATCTCCCAAAGCGCCTCTCATTGCTTCCAGAGTTTCATCAATTACTTCATCGGTATGCGCTGTGGAAAGGAACATCGCCTCAAACTGGGAAGGTGCAAGATGAATGCCTCGTTTCAGCATTCCCTTGAAATATTTTGCAAAAAGCTCCAGGTTGGATGTTTTTGCAGAAACATAGTCTTTTACCTCCTGGTCTGTAAAGAAAATACTTGCCAGAGAAGAATCATAATTTACCTGATATGGAAGACCTTTTTCCTCCACGATCTTCTTCAAGCCGCCGTAAAGCTTCTCACCTTTGGCAGCCAGATCTTTATAGATTTCCTGATGCTCATAGAGATATTTCAGCTGTGTGAAACCTGCAGCCATGGCAACCGGGTTTCCGCTTAAGGTACCTGCCTGGTATACAGGACCACACGGTGAGATCAGATCCATGATCTCCTTACGTCCGCCATAAGCGCCTACCGGCATTCCTGCGCCGATTATTTTCCCGTAGGTGACAAGATCCGGACGGATACCAAAATACTCTGCTGCTCCGCCAAAGGCAAGTCGGAAGCCTGTGATCACTTCATCAAAGATCAGCAGACAATTGTGCTCATCGCAAAGCTCACGAAGCCGCTTTAAGAAGCCTGGTTTCGGAGGAACCACACCCATGTTTGCTCCTACTGCCTCCACGATCACGGCTGCCACATTTCCCTCTTCCTGTTTGAGAAGTGCTTCCACACTGGCGGCATCATTGTAGGTAGCCGTCATGGTATCCTGTGTACAGCCCTTCGGAACACCGGCGCTGTCCGGAATACCACTTGCCATGACACCGGAGCCGGCACTTACCAGAAGGCAGTCACTGTGTCCGTGATAGCAACCTGCAAATTTGATGATCTTGTCTTTTCCGGTAAAACCTCTTGCTGCACGGATGGCACTCATAACAGCTTCTGTTCCTGAGTTTACCATACGGATCATATCTACATGTGGAATATGTTCACAGATAAATTCTGCGATCTCTACTTCGATTCCTGTAGCACAGCCAAAGCTCAGGCCATTTTCGCAGGCCTTGATCACACTCTCGCGGATCTCCGGGAAATTATGTCCCAGGATCATCGGGCCCCAGGAATCAATGTAATCCACATAACGGTTTCCATCTACATCATAGATGTAGCATTTATCTGCTTTTTCAATAAAACGAGGTGCCTCACCGATGGCTCCGTAAGATCTTACCGGGCTGTTTACGCCTCCCGGGATTCTTTTTACCGCACGATCAAATAACTGTTCTGATCTTGTCATCAGCCGATCCTCCCTTCATCCATAAGTCTTGCCAGAAGCTCCGCATAATAGGTAAGATAGATCTGCGCACCGGAACGGAATGCTCCTGTAGCCATCTCACCCACGATCCTTTCTTCGTCGATCCAGCCGTTTGCAGCTGCTGCTTTTACCATTGCATACTCACCACTGACACTGTATGCGGCAACCGGAACGTTTGTGATCTCCTTTACCTGCCAGATCATGTCCTGGTATGCAAGAGCCGGTTTTACCATGATGATATCTGCACCCTCTTCCACATCTGCAAGTGCCTCTTTCAGCCCTTCTCTGCTGTTGTGAGGATCCATCTGGTAGCTTTTTCTGTCCCCAAAAGACGGAGCAGAATCTGCTGCCTCACGGAACGGGCCATAAAATGCAGAAGCATATTTTACTGCATAGGACATGATCGGTGTTGTATAATGTCCGGCCTTGTCCAGACACTGACGGATCGCTGCAACACGACCATCCATCATATCAGACGGAGCAACCATATCTGCACCTGCCTCCACGTGGGAAAGTGCTGTTTTTGCAAGAAGCTCCAGCGTCTTGTCATTGTCCACATCATGACCGCAGAGAACGCCGCAATGGCCATGGGAAGTGTACTCACACATACATACATCTGTTACATAATAAAGCTCCGGAAATTTCTCTTTTGCAATGCGAAGAGCTCTCTGAACGATCCCCTCCGGATCATAGGCACCGCTGCCCACTTCATCCTTATGGTCAGGAATACCAAAAAACATCACACTGCCTACACCGGCTTTGGAAAGCTGTTCCAGTTTATACGGAAGACGGTCCAGGCTGTAACGGTACTGCCCGGTCATGGACGGAATTTCTTCTTCCTTATTTTCTCCTTCCATTACGAACATAGGATACATAAGAGAAGATTTATCCATTCTTGTCTCACGTACCATCTTACGAAGGTTTTCGCTACCTCTTAATCTTCTTGGTCTTTTTGTCAGTTCCATGATCATTCGCTCCTTTTCATATCCTCCACCAGCTTGACAAGACTGTCAATGGTGGCTTTTTCTGACATATATGCTTTCATTCCAAAGCTCTCAGCAGCCGCCTTCGTCTGTCTGCCGATGCAGGCCGCCTTAACCTTTGAATAATCCAGTCCTTTTGTTCCCTCTACAAATCCCTTCACAGTGGAGGCACTTGTAAACACCGCACAGCTGATCTGTCCTGTTTCAAATTCCTTCTTCTCATCGATGAGCTGGCTCTTTTCGTAAAGAGTCTGATAGGTCGGAACATCCTCGACCACAGCGCCTGCCTGTGCAAGAAATGCGGTGAGCTTTTCATTGCCCTTTTCTGCCCGCGGGATAAGTATCTTTTCTCCACCGGAAAGAAGCTCTGAAAGTTCCTTTCCAAGAGTATCCCCGTCATATACCGACGGCACAAAATCTGCCAGCAATCCTCTTTCCTGCAGGGCCTTTTTTGTTCCCTCCCCGATCACGGCCAGACGGGCATTTCCCATGGCACGGATGTCTTTTCCATGGCGGATCAGTTCTTCAAAAAATACCCTTACACCTGTAGGGCTGGTAAATACAAGCCACTGATATTCCTCCAGGTGATCCAGCGCTTTATAGAGACGGCTCTGGTCTTCCATGGGGACAGTACGGATCGCCGGAAGCTCCAGAACCTCCGCGCCTTTTTCACGAAGCTTGTCCGCAGTTCTGGAAACAAGCTCTTTCGGTCTTGTGACAAGGACCTTCCATCCTGAAAGCGGCAGTTCTTCATACCAGCCAAACTTCTCTGCCAGTGTACATACCTTACCCACCACAATGATCGCCGGTGTCTCGATCCCCTGGCGTTTCACCTCTTCTTCCAGGGTAGAAACTGTTGCTACGATCCGTTTCTGACCTGCTGTAGTTCCCTTCTGCAGGATCGCCGCAGGCATGTCCTTTTCCATTCCTGCACCTATCAGACCCTCGCAGATATCCGGAAGTGCGGACACGCCCATCAGAAATACAAGCGTTCCCTTTGTATCAACAAGTGCCCGGAAGTCTATATCATATTCTTCTCCGGCCCTCTTATGTCCTGTAATGATGTGGACTGAAGAACAGAAATCCCTGTGTGTTACCGGAACCCCGTTATATGCCGGTACTGCAATGGAGGAAGTAACACCCGGAACAACCTCATAAGGGATCCCATTCTCCCGAAGAAGCTCCAGCTCCTCTCCTCCTCTTCCAAAGAGGAATGGATCTCCGCCTTTCAGGCGCACCACACGAAGACCCTTCTGTGCCTCCTCAAGAAGTACCTGATTGATATTTTCCTGACGCATGATATGGTGACTGGCACGTTTGCCTACATTGATCAGCCTGGCATTTTCCGGGATTCTTGACAGAACTCCCTGACCTACCAGACTGTCATAGACGACCACATCTGCCTGTTCCAGCACTTTGAGGCCTTTTAATGTAAAAAGGCCGATATCGCCAGGACCCGCTCCTACCAGCCATACTTTTCCTGTTTTCATCTGTTTTCTCCTTTTTTCCGAAGAGTTTCTGCCAGTTCCCTGCCTAAGCTTTCCGCATCTGCCTTATTGCCACGCAGTGTTCCTGTTACATAGGAACCGTCTTTTTCATTATAATAAAGCCCTCTGAGATAGATCTCATCCCCGAGAATTTCCGCATGGGCAGCCACCGGAGAAGAGCACCCTCCATCCAGGAGCTTTACAAAAGCACGCTCCGCACTTCCCGCGGTCCAGGCATCCTTATCACAGTAGCCCTCCAGGAAATCATAAGCTTCCCCTTTTCTTCCCTGTACAGCAAGGATTCCCTGACCAGCAGCCGGAATGATCTCATCTGCTGTAAAATACCGGTTGATCCTGGATTCCAGTCCAAGTCTCTTAAGGCCGGCAGCAGCCAGGATCAATGCACTGTACTGTCCTTCATCCAGCTTCCGGAGTCTTGTCTGAAGATTTCCGCGGATACTTCTGACATCCATATCCGGATACAGTTTTTTAAGCTGTAAGGTTCTCCTTAAGCTGGAGCATCCAAGGGGCTTGCTTTTATCAAGTTCAGAAGCTCCCTCAGGAAGAACCAGTACGTCTCTCGGATCTTCTCTTTTGGAAAAAGCCAGAAGCGGCAGCTCCTCCGGAACCTCCATAGGCATATCTTTCAGGCTGTGTACAGAAAGAATACTTCTTCCATCTATCAGTGCTTTATCCAGCTCCTTTACAAAAAGCCCTTTTCCGCCAACCTTATCCAGTGTACGGTCCAGAATGATATCCCCGGTAGTTTTCATAGTGAGGATTTCCACTTCCAGATCCGGATTTTTTTCTTTTATGTAGTCGCGGACCATTTCGCTCTGCAGCACTGCAAGCTTACTCTCTCTGCTGCCGATCACGATCTTATCTCTCTTCATCTTCATCCTGCTCTCCCAATACTTTTTCCAGCGCATTCTGGATCTCTTCCCTTACACGCTTTGCTTTTTTGTGATCCAGTCCGCTGGCTGTAACTCCAACTACCATTTCATCCCGCATATATACGCCTGGGAAATAAAAATCACAGGCTTCCCGGTCGGAGGCTACATTAACATAAATGCCCTCCTCCTTACAGACACGGTGGATCTCATCATTCAGCTTCCAGTCATTGGTGGCTGCGATCACCATATATGCATTGGCAAAATCAGAACGTTTCACGGGACGGATATACAGAGTCACGGTTCCTGCTTTCCCGAGATCCATAAGCTCCTGGGTCACTTTTGTAGCCACTACCGTGATATTTCTTGTAAATTTCAGAAGAGTTTTTATTCTTCTGGTAGCAATATTACCACCACCTGCCACAACGATATTTTTATCGGACAGGTCTATAAACATGGGGAAATAAGGTTTATTCTTCATAAAGTTTCTCCAGTCCTTCCACACATTCCAGAAAAGCATCCTGGTTCAGACTGTCCCGAAGCCCGAAGATCAGCTTGTTCACAACCTTTCCGGCTGCAGTATCCACTGCTTTTTTCAGGTTTTCTCTGTCTGAATCCTCCATAGGAGTTTTCCGGAAGATTTTTTCGATCCTCAGGTTCAGATCTTCCACAGCATCCGCTTTGATCTCCTGGATGCGCGGGATGATATCACGACCTTCCAGCCACTGGAAAAATTCGTTCATCTGGGCCTTCACAATGGCTCCTGCTGCTTCTAGGTTATCTGCAAGTTCCTTCGGTGTCTCGCCGGTTCGGAAGCTGTCCATATCATAAAGTGTGATGTTATCTTTTTTTCGGATCTCCGGATCAATATCTCTTGGAACTGCCAGATCGATAAGGATCATAGGTCGTTCCACACGTACATCCTCAAACAATTCTTCCGTCAGTGTATAATTGGGGCTTGCTGTTGCGCTGACCACCAGGTCACACTCCGGCAGATAATCCATTCTCTCACCATAATTGATCCTGCTGCATCCAACAGGAATGCTCACAACACCACTTCTGTACTGACGGATCGTAACCGTCACATCCGCTCCTGCTTCACGCAGTGTCTGGGCAGCCATCTTCCCCATCTCACCGTTTCCGATCACCATACAGACTTTATTGCGAACATGATAACCGCCCTCTTCCAGAAAACGGATGGCCTGATGGATCACAGAAGGATTTCCATGTGAAAACGGCACTTCCGTTTTGATCTTCTTGCCTGCAGTTACCGCCATACGGAAAAGCACCTCCAGAACACTGTCTGTGGTAAACTCATCCCTTGACATACTCAACGCATCTTTTACCTGGGTCAGGATCTGATCTTCCCCCAGGATCTGGGATTTCAGTCCGCTGGTAAGATAAAAAAGGTGCTCCACCGCCTCTTCGTTTTCTCTGCTGGTAAAATACTTCTGGTATTGTTCTCCCTGCACACCTTTCAACGAGCAGAGCCACTGATACAGGTCCGGCTTCTCCTCATCTGCAGTACTTACCCACAGTTCCAGCCGGTTACAGGTCGACAGAATAATACACCCGCAGATCCCAGCTTCTTCTTTCAGCCTGCGCAACGCCTCTCCGGTATTTTTACGGGTAAAAGCAAACTGCGCTCTGACATCTACAGGTGCCATATTATGATCGATTCCAATCATGAATATACTCATGTCCTACGTTTCTCCTTTGTTTCCACAATCTTTTATTATGATAAACATTTCCGTAAGGAAAGTCAACTACGATTGACAATGTCAGCCCTCCCTTTTATAATATCATATGGTAGAAATTGCGGATCATCTTTATATTCCAGCGGAGAAATATAAAGAGTTTATCATAATCACCATAATTATCAGGATGGAGGAAATCCCCGTATGAACTCAGCTTCAAAAAAAGCGATCCTAGTAGTAAGTTTCGGCACAAGCTATGAAAACACCCGTAAGCTTACCATCGAGGCCATCGAGCACGATATTGCCGATGCATTCCCGGCCTGTCCCACCTACCGTGCATGGACAAGCAAAATGATCATTGCCAAACTGAAAAAGCGGGACGGTCTTACGATCCACACGGTAAAGGAGGCTCTGGAACAGATGCTTCTGGATGGTATCACCGATGTGATCGTACAGCCGACTCATGTGATCAACGGTATCGAAAATGATCAGATGAAAGCCGATGCGCTTTCTTTTCGTGACCGTTTTTCCAGTATTGTTTTCGGAAATCCTCTTCTCACAACAGAAGAAGATAACCAGGCGATCGTCCGGGTAGTTGCAGATGAATTCCGGGACATGGATCCGGACACTGCACTTGTACTGATGGGACATGGAACAGAACACTACGCAAACACGGTTTATGCTGCTTTGGATTACCGTTTTAAAGATACCGGACATAAAAATATTTTTCTTGGAACTGTAGAAGCCTATCCGGCCTTGGACTCCCTTCTCCGGGCTGCCGACAGCTTTCATCCGAAAAAGATCGTGCTGGCGCCTTTCATGATCGTAGCCGGCGACCATGCACAGAACGATCTGGCCGGTGCAGATCCGGACTCCTGGATGAACCGTCTTTCTTCCGAAGGATATGAAGTCACCCCTGTACTGAAGGGACTTGGAGAATATCCCCAGGTCAGGCAGATCCTTGTGGAACATGTACAGCAGGCCATGAACGTTTCGGTCTGACAGAGATCAGATGATCCATATATATCCCTCATAAAAAAACTGCACCGTGATCCATCCCAGGATCTTCCGGTGCAGTTTTTTATTTTTTATGAAATTACTTGAAGTTCTGAAATTCCTGTTATTTATGCCATCAGTTCATCCAGTTTTGTCTTTACAGCAAGGATAAACTCTTTGCTGTTCAATACCTGTACCTCTTTCAGGGAAGTGATCAGTGCAAGATCCTTGGTCATCTTTCCGCTTTCAATGGTATCCAGTGTTGCTTTTTCCAGTTTTCCTGCAAAATCAGCAAGTGCTTCATTTCCGTCCAGCTCGCCTCTCTTGCGGAGAGCTCCTGTCCATGCAAAGATCGTTGCAACGGAGTTTGTGGATGTTTCTTTTCCCTCAAGATGACGATAATAGTGTCTCTGAACTGTTCCGTGGGCAGCCTCATACTCAAAATATCCCTTCGGGGATACCAGTACAGAGGTCATCATGGCAAGAGAGCCAAATGCGGAAGATACCATGTCGCTCATAACATCTCCGTCATAGTTCTTGCATGCCCAGATAAAACCGCCATCTGCCTTCATAACACGGGCTACGATATCATCGATCAGACTGTAGAAATAGGTCAGGCCGGCTTCCTCAAATTTATCCTTAAACTCTGCATCAAAGATCTGCTGGAAAATCTCTTTAAATCTTCCATCGTATGTTTTGGAAATGGTATCCTTGCTTCCGAACCATACATCCTGCTTTGTGTCCAGTGCATAATTAAAGCAGCTTCTCGCAAAGCTCTTTACGGAATCATCAAGATTATGCATGCCACGGAGAACACCTGCTCCATCAAAATGCTGGATCAGCTCCTTACGCTCTTCTCCGTCTTCGCCCTCAAATACAAGATATGCATCTCCCGGCTTGTCAATATAAAATTCTGTATTCTTATAGATATCTCCATATGCATGACGTGCAAGTGTGATCGGTTTCACCCAATTCTTTACACATGGCTCGATTCCCTTTACAACGATCGGTGCACGGAATACAGTTCCATCAAGAATGGCACGGATCGTTCCGTTTGGACTCTTGTACATTTTTTTCAGGTCATACTCTTCCATTCTGGCTGCGTTTGGCGTGATCGTGGCACATTTTACGGCTACTCCGTATTTCTTGGTTGCTTCTGCTGCATCAATGGTAACCTGATCATCTGTCTCATTTCTGTGCTCAAGACCAAGATCATAATATTCTGTATTCAGTTCCAGATACGGTGTGAGAAGTTCATCCTTGATGATCTGCCACAGGATACGTGTCATCTCGTCTCCGTCCATCTCAACTAAAGGTGTCTGCATTTTGATTTTTTCCATATTATTTTCTCCTTTTGAGGTTTATTCTCCTGTTCGGATTCCAGGTGCTCTTTCCTTTAGAATCTTTCTTCAGCACTTTTACTGTACATTGTACTCATATTTTCCGGTTCCGTCAACGCTTTTGTGCTTTACCACACTATGTTTATAAGAATTGTATAATAATTCAGCCTGCCAACAGTTTTTCACAGTTAAATTTTCCCCATCCCTGCTGATTTCTGGGAAGTCCCATATCTTCTGCATTTTCTCTTAACAACATCTTTACCTCTACATTAGAAAGCCGGGGATCTTTTTCCAGAAGGCAGGCGATCCCTCCTGACACCAGAGGCGTCGACATGGAGGTTCCGCTTTTGAGCCCATATGAGTACGGCAGTCCCGGTGCACAGGCAATGACCTGGCTTCCCGGCGCTACCAGATCCGGTTTGCACACACAGTCAAAAGTAGGGCCTCTTCCGGAAACTGCCTTTCTGCCATTCAGCATATCACTGGAGCCTACGGTAATGATTTTCCGGCTGCTTCCCGGTGCTGTTACCGTGCCGGCCCCCGGTCCCTGATTTCCTGCTGCAGCTACCACCACAAATCCCAGATCCCAAAGTTTTTCCACTCCTTCAAGAAGATCTGTCTGTTCCTTATGATCCCGGGATGTTGTTCCCACTGAAATATTAACGATACGGATATGATAAATGCTTCCAAACTCCATGATCCACCGAAATGCCCGCATCACATCCTCCCTGCTTCCGTTCCCGAAACGATCCAGAACCTTCAGAGCAGCGATACTGCAGCCAGGTGCAGCCCCTTTATATTTTCCACCTGATGCAGTTCCGTCCCCTGCAAGGATCCCGCTGACATGAGTCCCATGTCCGTTATCATCATATGGGCTGCGTCTGACTCCTGTAAAATCACGAAACACGGAAATACGGCTGCCAAAATCTATATGAGGAAAAATACCGGTATCCAGAACCGCCACGCCTATCCCTTTTCCTGTATACATCCTTTTATACCTTTCCAAAGCTCTCCCGCCGGACAGCTGACCTTTCTTTAGCTTATTCTGCGACCATCTTTCCCGCTACTCGTTTTATATAAAAAGACCCCGGGATCTTACATCTGAATCCCCGGGATCTTTGCTGTATATTTTATTTAGTTTCCTCTTCCTGTACGGAAATTAACTGTTTTCTGGATCTGATTATCCATTCCGTAGCTGTAGCTTCCATAAACACCGGTATGCCAGCCCTTAGCCTGTCCTTCCGGGTCATAATGAAGTCCGTTTATGATCACCCAGCTATGTCTTGTAAAGCCATCCCCGGCTCCATCTCTGGTTCCCGGAACACGACCGCATACCACATATGGATCATATCCGATCTCTCTTGCCAGTGCGGCAAATGCACAGGCATAGCCATAACAATTTCCCTTTCCTGTAGCAAGCGTTCTCCACGCAGTCATTCTCCACCAGTCATTCTGATTTAAATTCGGATAATAGGCAGATGAATAATAGGTATTATTTATCACATAACTCCAGCACGCCTGCAGCTTCTGGCTTTTGGACATTCCACTTCTTGTAATATTTCGGACCACACCTATACAATGCAGCTTCAGGCTGCGCATATCATTTTTTACAGCCTGTCCCTTTCCGTTGAACCGGATTCCCTCCAGAGTACGGTTTTTGTAAAAACGTCCCCAGGAATCCGCATAGTAAAGATTTCTATCCGGAAGGCACAGCCAACCCTTTGAAGGATTTCCATATTTATTTACGTAATAGGAATATTTTCCTACATTTACGATACGTGACGTCTTTCCGTTCAAAAGGCGTCCTGCAGTATCAAACACATAGATCCTGGAACCGATCTTGTTATGGTAAGTTAACGCATAATATTTAGGCCCGAAATAATACCGTTTTCCCTTTACGGTCTTCCATTGGTTTCTGATCTTTCTACCCTTGGTGTAGTAGTAATATTTTCCTTTTTCTCTGCAGAGACCGGTTTTCTTCTTTACAGTTGCCGTAGTAGTTGCTGCCTGCGTCTCACAGGTTACGGAAACCGTGCAGATCTGCACCGCAAAAAGCATGACCATCGCCATAAAAAACAATTTTAATCTTTTCATACGTATCTTTCCTTATCGTTCATTCTGATCAATACTCTTCGTATCTCACACTTCCGTCAGAATAGGTGATCTCATAGTAGCCATGACCACTTCCGTCACAGTCATCATAGGCCTGACGGCTAACTTCGGTAGGTTCTGATGCTGCTGCCTCTGCTGCTGCCTGTGCCTCTGCCGCTGCCTGTGCGTCTGCCGCTGCCTGTGCGTCCGCCGCTGCCTGCGCTTCTGCTGCCGCCTGTGCGTCTGATGCCGCTTTTGCCTCTGCCGCTTTTTTCTCTTCAGCTGCTTTCTGCTCTGCTACCAGCTTGTCGATCTCATCTTTATTGGAAGTGAAGTATGTATGTGCCGCATATCCCTTAACACCATCTCCTTCAACCTTCAGCCATCCAGGGCATACACCGGTTACCTTGAACTCGGTTCCAAGAGATGTTACTTTCAGGGATTTTGATTTTGTATCCGCTTTTTCACGGATATTTACATTGGATTTTGCATAGGTAGTGGCAGCTTCTTCCAGCTCAGTCTCCTTCGCATCTTCCAGCGCTTCCTGAGATTTTCCTTTTTCATCCGTGTAGGAAATATAAAGGATCTCATACTCATTATAAAAAACAGGTTCTTTCCAGTCATCCGGTGTCACATTCCGGAAGGTATGCTCTGTACCATCTTTCATGGTGATCACTAGATCCTGACCTGCCGCATCCTTGGAGTCTTTCTTTTTGCTGTCATCCTCTTTTGCATCCTGAAGCTCTGCGGATTTCACCTCAAGTCCGCTCTGATTTTTTACTGTAAGCTCTCCGATCTGAAAATCCTCTGCGGCCTCTTTTTCTTCTGCGGAATCTTTATCGCCAGTTTTCTCTGCGGTTTCCTCCTTTGTCGTTGTCTCGCCTGCAAAAGCGGCTGTCGGTGCCCCCAGACACATCGCTGCGATCAATGCTGCTCCCAAAAGCACCTGTACTGTTTTTTTTCTCATTTCTTATGTCCTCCTTTATAGTGTCAGTCCGCCTATTATACGGGCTGAATCTTTGTTGCCTGTAAGAATTTCGATCTGATTTCCGTCTGCTGCAAGAAGTGAACGGTCCAGATATAAGCAAAAACCGCTGCTGTCCGTTTTTCCATCTTCTGTGGAAACATCCATCGGAAATGCTTCATAAATCTTATCATGGTTCAATCTTATATAAATCCTGCTGTCTGTATCCAGATATTTTTCTTCAATACAGCCTGTGATCTTTTCCAGATTTCCCTGGATCTCGCACTGAACTGCTCCGGCACCAGCAGGAACCGTATCTTCTTCCGTAACGTTCACCTGACACTCCGGTCCTTCCATGATCGGCGGTGACTGTGCCATTTCCGGAAGAAAACGCTCTGCCCGTTCCACGATCACAGTATCTGCATTCTTCTCATCCACTTCACTCATCTGGTAAGGTACTCCTCTGGAAAAATACGCACTGGAATAAGCATCTGCCATAAACGGAAGCAGTGCATTACCAAAAGAATCACGGAACATGACCAGACTTCCTTCCTTCACAGGATTTACCGTTGTGATCTTCGGATCAAAATTACTTCCCACTTCTCCCACATAGGCAAATGTTGTCTGTCTGTCATAATAAACTTCCTCTTCCGGTGTCGTTGCAAGAGGATACAGCATCTCATCCAGATCTCCTGTGAAATCTGTTTTTATAGTATAGGGTTCCTTCTTATAGGAAACATGCTCCTTTTTCAGAGAAGACAGCAATGTTTCCGCCGCAACTGCAGCACCCTTGTTGTTCCAGTGTGAATCTCTTTTGTGATAAAGAACTTCTTTCTCTTCTGAAAGAGTCTCATACAGATCTCCGTAAGAAACCTGCTCCTGCCTGAGATATTTCTGAAGATTAACAAGGTTTTTGTCCGATGATACCTTCAGGCTGTCATAGTACGGCATGTTCTCTCCATAGAGTGAGTTTTTATTAGGTGCCACAGTAAAAAGAAACTGCACACCTTTTTCATTCAATGTCTCCTGCATCATGGCCAATGTATGTGCAATATTAAAAAGGCTTCTCTCGGAAAGAAGCTCCTCTCCAAGATAATCCTCCAGCGAATCCTTATAATAAAGCCAGTTATCGGTTCCCTGGATCACACCATCTGCAGTAGATACTCCGAAAATCTTCCCGTTCAAAAGGGCATTTGCCGTTACCAGCTCATTTCGAAACGCAAAATGTTCCTGAAAATATTCGCCTGCTTCCGGCAGCCAACGGGTATTGATCTCGTTTTCTTTTTTCAGTTCAGGAAACTCAGCCAGTCTTCGGTTTTCAGACGATGCTTCCTGCTTTGTCACCGCCATCCCCAGAGATGGCACAAGACAAGCTGCAAAAAATGCAGTAATATAAAGCACCTGCAATTTTTTCATGTTTTCTGCCTCCTCTTAAAATCGAAAATAGATGAACGGATTATAGGTTCCGCCGGCAAGGCTCAATACACAAAGCGCAAAACCAGCCAGACTTAATACATAGGTAAAGCCTTCATACCATTTATACTTTTTCAGCATGCTGTTTACCGGAACTGCTGCGACCAGTGCCGCTGCCAGCGTTACAAGATATACCGGTGTCAGCTGCTGCAGTGTAAGGCTCATTGCGGAAGCCTTCCATCCAAAATCCGTAAACATTTCTCTGATCCAGAAGCATCCCTGCTTCATAGTGTCCGCACGGAAAAACACAAAGCCAACACAAACTACCAGAAGTGCATAGACATGCTGAAAAAAGCTCTTGAGTTTTCCGCCCTTTTTCCCGATAAATGGGATATACTCTTCCAGCATCAGGAAAAAGCCATGATAAATTCCCCAGAACAGAAAATTAAAGGAGGCACCATGCCAGATACCTGTACACACAAAAACGATCATTTTATTGACCACTGTACGGAATTTCCCTCTGCGGTTTCCCCCTAACGGAATATACAGATATTCCTTAAACCATCCTGAAAGAGACATATGCCATCTTCTCCAGAATTCACGGATACTGGCAGAAATATAAGGATAATCAAAATTCTCATGGAAATGAAATCCAAACATCATTCCGAGTCCCAGCGCCATATCACTGTAGCCGCTGAAATCAAAATAGATCTGCAGCATATAGGAAACTGCGCCCAGCCAAGCACCCGGACCGGTGATTCCGGTTGCTGCCGCACCAAAGAGATTATCCGCCACAAGTCCCATTGTATTGGCGATAAGAACCTTTTTGCTCAAACCTGCAATGAAACGCCGGATTCCTTTTCCGATTTCCTCCGGCGTCTGCTTACGATTATTGATCTCCGCCTCCACATCATGATACTTGACGATAGGTCCCGCGATCAGCTGTGGGAAAAATGAGATATACAGAAGCACCTTTCCGAAATTCTTCTGAACCGAAGCATCTCCCCGATAAACATCGATCACGTAGGAAAGTGCCTGAAAAGTAAAAAACGATATTCCGATCGGCATCCGGACCTGCGGAACCGGAATTCCGGCACCGGTAACAGAATTAAATGTCTCCACCAGAAATCCGGAATATTTAAAGATCACAAGAAGACCGAGATTTATCACCACAGCCAATGTCATTGTGAGCTTACGGATCTTCGGACATTCCCCTGTCAGGCGCGCTAAAATATAGTTACCCGCCGATGAAGCAACCAGTAATATTACATAAATCGGTTCTCCGTATGCATAAAAGACCAGACTTGCCACTACAAGCAAAAAATTTTTGGCCCGCATCCCAGGTAAAAGGAGATGCAGACAAAAAGCAGCCGGAAGAAATACACACAGAAATACCATTGAACTGAAAACCATAATTATATTTATTTATCGGTCTGGCGAATCTTATTTGCTGATCACGTCCAGTACGATTTCCTTCCCTTTTTTGTCTTTGTATGTATTGACCCAGAATCTTGTGTATTCCAACAGATATTCCTGTCCGTCACCATAACAGCCATCTGTCTTTCTGGTACGAAGAGGTCTGCCAAGGGCTTTCCGCAGTGCTGCAGAACTCTTTTCTCTTACAAATGCTTTCCTTAATCTTGAAGATGTTCTGGCATCGTATACACCGGTTTTTGTATTAAAAGCATAAAATCCGGCTCTGGACTGTCCATATGCGGAATAATAAACGCCTTTTACCATCTGTGCATACCGGTTAAATCCATAGTATTTCCCGCCGATCTTTTTTACAAGGAGATAGTTCTCCCCGAAGAATGTTCCACCTTTATAAGCCTTTCCGGTGTTGGAAAAATAGTATCTGTATGTCATTTTTTTGCCGGTAGTCTTATTAGAGACAGTTACGGTTTTCCATGTATTCTTTACTTTTTTTCCCTTCACATAATAGTAGTATTGTCCGCCCTCTTTTTTGAGACCGTTTTTTACCTTGGCTGCCTTGGCTGTAGATGCTGCCTGTACAGTCTGAACCGCAATAAGCGGTTCAACTGCCGGCATCTGGAGCATCATCAGACAAAGTACTGCTGCCAGGATCTTCTTTGTCCACTTTTTCATGATCTGCTCCTGTTCTTTAGAGAACGATATCTTCTCTTCCTTCAGTTTTATAGTATTTTTTCATGGATGAAGATTTCTGCATATAATATTTAACATCTTTTCTGGATTTGTTTCCTGCTGCATTTGCATCAAATGTATACCAGGTATTTCCAATCTTGATCTCTGTCCATCCATGTGGCTGCCATTTATTTTTATTAAATACATTACTTTTTCCCCAGCATACACGGACCGGAAGTCCTGTTGCACGTTTAGCCTGTACTGCAAAGGCTGATGCAACACCGTAGCAGTTTCCTTTTTCCATTCCCATGGTCAGATATGCAAACATCTGGCTTTTACCTTTTGTAAACTGCAAAGGTTTTCCGTCAAAGCCCTTCATTCTCATATATCCGTATTTTTTGGAATAGTTAAACAATTTCTGAAGAGCCGTTTTTTTCTGCGCAGTTGTAGTCAGACTTGCAGAAATCTTCTGGCTGCGAAGCACTGAATCTGTCATCTTGATCAGTTCTGCATTTGCTTTTTTGGATTTCCCAGTGTATTTTCCGTTGGAAGCAAACTGCATGGTTTTGTAGGTATTTCCGGATTTTACTGTATACCATCCGGTCTTTCTTGCACCATTCGAGCCTAAATAATATATCGCACCATTGATCTTTTTTAATTTATTGGTAACTTTTTTACCTTTGATGTAGTAATAATACTGACCGCCCTCTTTTTTCCAGCCATTTTTAACAGCTGCTTTTGCGGTTGTTGTGGTTGCTGTTGTTGCCGCCTGCGCACACACTGTGCCAAATGTCAGGCAAAACAGCATTGTGATCATGAGAACAAGCTGTGCGAATCTTCTCTTTTTCATGGTTTCTTTTCCTCCTGTTTTAAAAATCTTCATACCCGGTGATAATTATAGCATTGCTCTGATTTTCTTGCAATATAATGTATAAAATACATTATCTCCTCCAATACTTAACATATCTGAAAAATAAAGGAGGTTTTTCTATGCTTCTCTTTTTTCTTGTATTCTTCGGACTCCAGATCTTTGTTCTTTTCTGCTGTGCCGCTGCAGGAAATGACGCCGCTTCCCAGGAACTATCTGACCAGGAACAGCTTCAGTTTATCGCAGAATGGAAAAAACAACATCAAAAAAAGGACGTCTGCTGAAGAACGTCCTTTTTGCTTTGCAATTCTATTCTCCATTCATATGATGATACACACCAGTCCGCCTTTGCTGTCATTTACGATCTTCTTCATAGTATCCTGAAGCTTCACCTGACTTTCTTCGCTGATCATGGCCAGCTTGTTCCGGATTCCGTCTTCCACCAGCTGCTGGATGGATTTTCCGAAAATATTGGTCTCCCAGATACTTTCCCCTCGCTCCGGGCTTTCTCTGATATACTTTATCAGGTCCTCCGCCTGCTGTTCTGTACCAACGATCGGAGCGATCTCCGTTTCGATTCCCGCCCGGATCATATGAATGGACGGACTTTTTGACCGGATCTTTACTCCGAATTTATTTCCCTGACGGATCACCTCTGGTTCCTCAATAGTGATCTCGGAAAGCTCAGGCACCACAACCCCATACCCTGTTCCTTTTACCGCTTCCAGGGCAGCCTGGACTTTTACAAATTGTTCCTTCATACCGGCAAGCTCTTTTATGGTCTGGATCAGTTCATATTCGCTTTCCATGGATATTCCGCTCATTTCACTGAGCATCTGATAATAATAAATGTCTTTTACTGCGATCCGGATACGGACTTTTCCATCGGAAAGACTGACCTGCTCAAGCAATGTATCTTCCACATATGGACTTTCCAGATATACTGATTCTCTGCTTACATCACGCACATGAGTAAGTTTGGTCATCTTTTCCCGAATCTCATTTAACAGAGCCGCCTTTACCTCATGTTCCGGAGAAAGCATCTCCACCCATCTGGGAACAAAAAGCTCTATCTCACTGACCGGGAATTCATAAAGGATCTTCTCCAGGATTCTGGTCACATCCTCTTTTCGAAGCTGTTCACAGTTGACTGCCAGAACGGATACTCCAAATTTCTCTTCCAGATGTTTTACAGTTTTTCCGGTTTCCTCACTGTAGGGAGTCTGGGAGTTTACCAGGATCAGAAAGGGTTTTCCCTGGACTTTCAGCTCTTTTATGGTCTGTTCCTCTGCCGGGATAAAATTTTCTCTGGGAATCTCCCCGAAACTTCCGTCTGTTGTGACTACAATCCCAATGGTGGAATGCTGGCTGATCACTTTTTCCGTTCCAATGCGGGCTGCATCATGGAACGGGATTGCTTTTTCCTGCCAGGGAGTTTTGACCATCCGCTCCCTGCCTTCTTCCACATTTCCGGATGCATCTTTTACCAGAAAGCCTACACAGTCAATGAGTTTTACCCGGATTTTCTGGTTTTCCCCTATGGATACTTCCACTGCTTCTTTTGGAATAAATTTGGGTTCTACGGTGGTGATCATTTTTCCGGCACCGCTTAATGGCAGTTCATCCTGAAGTTCTGCTCTTTTTCCCTCGCTGATCGATGGCAGTGCTATCAGCTCCATAAATCTCCGGATGAATGTGGATTTTCCTGTACGGACCGGTCCCACAACCCCTATGTAGATATCCCCGCCCGTCCGCGCCTGGATATCACGGTAAACCTGAAAGTTTTCCATATAAAAAAGCCTCCCTGCATATACTGGCCTGTAAGTTCCGGGAAACGTCTTAAAAAAGACAGTTCCCGCATACCACAGTATATGCCCGGAAGGCTTCTTATATGCTGCTGTTCACCGGGAACAGCAGCCCTTTGTATTCCTCATATCAGTCTTTGATATAGAACTCATTGTGAAGCAGATGATGCTCTTTGCCTTTGAGGAGTCCCTCATAAAGCTCCAGAACCAGTGGGTTCTCATCGGATTTCTTGATGATCATGGTATTGTCTGCATTGTACAAACCTCTTGCTCTGGCTGCCTTGGTTCTGTCACCGGATCTGGTCGGCTGACCTCCACCCATGATACATCCACGGCGGCATGCCATAACCTCGATCAGATGATAGTTTGCCTCGCCGTTCTTTACACGTTCCATAACGGTTCTTGCATTTGCAAGGCCACTGGCTACGCATACATTGATATCCATTCCCTTGTACGGTACGGTAAATTCCTTGATTCCCTCTTCACCACGAACACCGCACTCTGCAATCTCATGCATGGCTTCCTTGCTGTGATCCGGGCTCAGTCTTCGAAGAACTGCCTCGGTAACACCACCGGTAACACCGAAGATAACGCCACCGCCGGAACCAAATCCAAACGGCATATCGCATGCTTCCGGATCCAGTGTTGCAAAATCAAGACCAAAGTTATCGATCATGCGGAGAAGCTCTGTGGTTGTGATAACGATATCGGTATCCTGCTCGCCATCGGTAAAGCTGTTGGGGCGGATTGCCTCTGCCTTCTTGGCTGTACATGGCATAATGGAAACCATAACGGTCTTCTTGCCTGCTGCATGCTCCGGATCACGGAAGTATTCCTTGATAACCGCAGACATCATTCCCTGTGGGGAACGGCAGGTAGAAATGTTCGGAACATATTCCTTATACTGATCTGTGATGAACTTCACCCATGCAGGACAGCAGGAAGTCAGAAGCGGAAGATTCTCACCCTTCTCCACTCTGTTTAGGAACTCCTTGGTCTCTTCCATGATGGTAAGGTCGGCACTGAATGTGGTATCGTATACTTCGTCAAAGCCCATTCTGTGAAGCGCGTTAACGATTTTACCCATAACACTTCTGCCTTTGGCAAGTCCGTAATGATCACCAACTGCAACACGAACTGCCGGTGCAACCTGTGCAACAACACGAGTATTCTTATCAGCCAGTGCATCCCATACTTCATCCATATGTGTACGGATGGAGATCGCACCTGTCGGACAGTAAACACGGCACTGACCACAGTTTACACACTGTGTCTCAGCAATCTTTTTATTGAATGCAGGCATGACCATGGCCTCTGTTCCACGGAATGCGAATCCAAGAGCTCCGATTCCCTGAAGTTCCTCGCAGGCACGTACACAGTTGCCGCAGAGGATACATTTGTTCGGATCACGGATGATGGACGGTGAACTGTCATCGATCTCGTGCTGTTCTCTTGTATTTTCAAAACGGATATCCCGCACGCCAAGGCGATGTGCCAGCTCCTGCAGGATACATTCGCCGCTCTTTACACAGGTTGTACAGTCACGGCAATGTGCTGCAAGAAGCAGCTCCACGATCAGTTTACGATATTTCTTAATACGACCGGAGTTGGTATAGATAACCATTCCGTCTCTCGGCTGCTCGGAACAGGAGGCAAATGTTTTGCCTCTGTCATCCTCAACTGTACAGAGACGACAGGCACCAAAGGTGGAAACCTCTGAATGATAGCACAGTGTGGGGATATTGATACCGGCATTCCTGATGACTGTCAGGACATTTTTTTCGTCGGTGAATTCTACTTTTCTTCCGTCAATTGTCATTGTACCCATAAGATATCCTCCCTTCTATGCTTCCACATAAATCGCATCAAAGTTACAGTTATCCTTACAGGATCCGCATTTGATACATACGTCGTTGTTGATTACATGTGGATGCTTGATCTTTCCTGAAATCGCACCAGCCGGACAGTTCTTTGCACACTTGCCGCAGCCGATACAGAACTCAGGATTGATATGGAATTGACGGAGCGCCGTGCAGACCTTCGCACGACATTTTTTATCTACGATATGCTCTACATATTCGTCACGGAAACGCTTCAGAGTACTGATGACCGGAAGCGGTGCACTCTTACCGAGTCCGCACAGGGCCATGCTCTGAACCATATTTGCAAGCTCTTCCAGCTCTTCCAGATCGGAAAGCTCGCCCTTACCTGCGACGATTCTCTCCAGGATCTCAAGCATACGTTTGGTACCCTCACGGCAAGGAACACATTTACCACAGCTCTCACGCTGTGTAAAGCTCATGAAGAAACGCGCAACCTCTACCATACAGGTATTCTCATCCATAACAACCAGTCCGCCGGAGCCCATGATGGCATCCAGCTTCTTAACAGAATCAAAATCAAGCGGATGATCGATCTGATCGTCGATCAGACATCCACCGGAAGGACCGCCGATCTGTACACCCTTAAATGCAGCACCGCTCTTAAGACCGCCGCCAATGTCATAAATGATATGACGGAGGCTTGTTCCCATCGGCACCTCGATAAGGCCGGTGTTCTCAATGGAACCGGTAAGTGAGAAGGTCTTTGTTCCGGGGCTTCCCTCTGTACCGATGGTGTGGAACCAGTCAGCACCCTGAAGGATGATCTTCGGTACGTTGGCATAAGTCTCTACGTTATTGAGAACGGTAGGCTTACCCCACAGACCCTGCTCGACAGTTCTCGGAGGTTTTACTCGAGGCATACCTCTGTTGCCTTCGATAGAAGCAGTCAGGGCAGAACCTTCACCACATACGAACGCTCCGGCACCGCGATTGATATGTAAGTGGAAATTAATACCGGAACCAAGGATATTATCACCAAGAAGGCCATAGGACTCTGCCTGCTCAATAGCCATTCGAAGTCTCTGTACAGAAAGAGGATACTCGGCACGCACATAAATATAACCATCTTCTGCACCTACTGCATAGGCAGCGATCACCATACCCTCGATCATCTTGTAAGGATCACCTTCCATTACGGAACCATCCATAAATGC